>Ga0308167_1000102_pt1 | contig 208446 bp, 186 predicted proteins | sample PhyCR1_2_FD_202138 | JGI IMG/M metagenome (GOLD analysis project Ga0308167, IMG submission 202138) | Phyllosphere microbial communities from UC Gill Tract Community Farm, Albany, California, United States - DLSLRC.R1 | ecosystem: Host-associated > Plants > Phyllosphere > Unclassified | place...
CGGCCCCTCGACGTCGACGCAGCCGTCCTCGTAGTACCTGCCGTCGGGGCCGACGATGCGGAACGCGAAGCCCGACCCCGAGTCGCCGATGTCGAGCAGCTTGTCGTTCGTCGTGATGTCGAACGTCTTCGGCAGCTCGGTCAGGGTGCCGCCGACCTCCGGGTCGGACGAGATCAGGTAGTTGTGCGCGCTGGCCGGACCGGCGAGCCCGAGGACCGCGCCACCGGCGATCGCGACGGCCGCGGCGGTCCCGGCCACGAGCCTCCAGGAAGAGGACCGAGGCCGGGGCCGACGCGAGCCGCGCTGTGTCACTTGGCGGAGCTCCGACGACGCGTGCCGGCGACGGCGACGACCAGGGCGACGGCGCCGAGCACCAGGCCGCCGAGGCCGAGGAAGCGGCCGACCAGGTCGGGGTCGCTCGACGCGGTCGTGCCGGCGGCCTCGGCCGACGGGGTCGCGGCGATGGGGTCACCGTCGTCGTCCGTCGCCTCGGCGGCGGTCAGCGTGATCGAGGGGGCCGGGTGCTCGGGCTCGGCTTCGCCGGCTTTCTGCTCCTGGTTCCACTCGACGCTGCCCTTCTCGCAGGTCTGGATCGCGGGGAACTCGACGAGGTCACCGGCCTTGCCGTCCGGCAGTGAGAACGAGAGCGCGAAGGTGTCGCGCTCGTCGGCGGGCAGGGGGGTCTTCGCGGTGTACGTGACGCTGGTGACGCGCTCGGCGGCCGTCTCGGCGTGGTCCTCGGCCGATGCCGAGGCCGACGGGTCGGTGTAGGGCTCGGTCGCCTTCGTGATCGTCCAGTTCGGGTTCACGGTGGGCGTGACCTCGATGACGGACTCCGGCACCTGGAACTGGATCTTCGTCGTGGGCGAGCCGTCGCAGCCGTGCGGGACCGAGAAGGTCGCCGTGGTGTACGAGTTCGCTGCGGTCGACGTGGCCGTGGCGGACACGTGTGCGCTGGCCGCCGTGGCGCTGCCGAGGACGATGACGGCTGCGACACCGAGGGTGACGGCGCCGCCGGCGGCGAGACGCTTCTGCATGGGGTTCCTTCCGGGGTGGTTCTGCACCTGCTGTTCTACAAGATGTAGAGAAGTCCGGATCACCGTAGCAGGCTCGCACGCCCTGGGCGAACGCGCGGGCGGATTCCGGAGGGGCATCGCGGTCGGTGTCACCGGTTGCGGTTAGGCTCGTGTCCACGACGAGGTGCCCACCAGCAGCGGTGCACCAGCGGTGGTGCGACAGCGCGGCCGGCATGTCCAATCAGGGAGGCACGGGAATGGCACGCATCGGAGAGAGCGGCGATCTCCTCAAGTGCTCGTTCTGCGGCAAGAGCCAGAAGCAGGTCCAGCAGCTCATCGCCGGACCGGGCGTCTACATCTGCGACGAGTGCGTCGAGCTCTGCAACGAGATCATCGAGGAACGTCTGGCCGAAGCCGGCGAGGACACCTCGAGCGGGGACTTCGAACTGCCCAAGCCGCGGGAGATCTTCGACTTCCTGCAGGAGTACGTCATCGGGCAGGACCCGGCGAAGCGCGCCCTCGCCGTGGCCGTCTACAACCACTACAAGCGCATCCGGGCGCAGGGGCAGATCACCGCCGCCGAAGACCGCGACGACATCGAGATCGCCAAGTCGAACATCCTGCTCATCGGCCCGACCGGCTGCGGCAAGACGTACCTGGCGCAGACGCTGGCCAAGCGCCTCAACGTGCCGTTCGCCGTCGCGGACGCCACCGCCCTGACCGAGGCCGGCTACGTCGGCGAGGACGTCGAGAACATCCTCCTCAAGCTCATCCAGGCCGCCGACTACGACGTGAAGCGCGCCGAGACCGGCATCATCTACATCGACGAGGTCGACAAGATCGCCCGCAAGGCCGAGAACCCGTCGATCACGCGCGACGTCTCGGGCGAAGGCGTGCAGCAGGCGCTGCTCAAGATCCTCGAGGGCACGGTCGCCTCGGTCCCGCCGCAGGGCGGTCGGAAGCACCCACACCAGGAGTTCATCCAGATCGACACCACGAACGTGCTGTTCATCGTGGCGGGGGCGTTCGCCGGGCTCGAGGACATCGTCTCGTCGCGCGTCGGCAAGCGGGGGATCGGCTTCGGCGCACCCTTGCACAGCCCGCTCGACCAGCAGGACCTCTACGCCGACGTCCTGCCGGAAGACCTGCACAAGTTCGGGCTCATCCCGGAGTTCATCGGGCGCCTCCCCGTCGTGACCACGGTGTCACAGCTCGACCAGTCGGCGCTCATGCAGATCCTGACCGAGCCGAAGAACGCGCTCGTGAAGCAGTACCAGCGGATGTTCCAGATCGACGGGGTGGAGCTCGAGTTCGATCGGGGTGCGCTCGAGGCGATCGCGGACCTCGCGGTACTGCGGCAGACGGGTGCTCGTGGGCTCCGGGCGATCCTCGAAGAGGTGCTCGGGCCGGTGATGTTCGACGTGCCGTCGGACGACGACGTCGCACGTGTCGTGATCACCCGCGAGTCGGTGCTCGAGAACGCTGCGCCGACGATCGTCCCGCGGCCGAGGGCGAAGCGCGTCGAGAAGTCGGCGTAGCGGGGGCGCGCGGCGCGCGCTTGCGCGCCCTGCTGCGCTTCGCACAACGCGGATCACCCCGAACTGCGCATCCGCGCGGTTCGGGGTGACCCGCGTTGTGCGCCGGCTGCGGCGGCGGGTCGGGCGCACTTCGAACCACGTTTCCGACGTCGAACCGGCCTTCGGTAGCGGTTCGACGTCGGATTCGTGGTTCGACGCTGCGTGGCGGCGCGCGGCGCACAACGCAAGTCACCCCGAGCCGCGTATGCGCGCGGTTCGGGGTGACTTTGATTGTGCGCCGGCAGCTTGCGCCGCAGCGCCGCGCGCGCGACAGCCCGCCGCGCGCGCCGCGCGCCCCCCTACTCCAGCCCGCGGCGCCGCAACAGCGGCCCCACCTCGGCATCGCGCCCGCGGAAGTCCCGGTACGCCTCGAGCGGGTCCTTCGCCCCGCCGACGCCGAGCAACTTCGACGCGAACCGCTCACCCGCTGCGCGCGAGAGCCCACCGTTCGAGCGGAACCACTCCACCGTGTCGGCATCGAGCACCTCGGACCAGATGTACCCGTAGTACCCGGCGTCGTACCCGCCCGAGAACGTGTGCGCGAAGTACGTCGACGAGTACCGCGGCGGGACGGCCTCGACCGCGATGCCCGCGGATTCCAGAGCCGCCCGCTCGAAGTCCTCGACCGAGGTCACGGAAGCCGCCGAGGCAGCGGAGAGCCGGTGCCACGCCTGGTCGAGCAGCGCCGCGGCGAGGTACTCCGTCGTCGCGAACCCCTCGTTGAAGCCGGCTGAGTCGCTGAGCCCCAGGACGAGCTCCGGCGGCAGCGGTGCCCCGGTCTCGTGGTGCTTGGCGTAGTTCGCCAGGACGGACGGCCACGACACCCACATCTCGTTCACCTGCGACGGGAACTCGACGAAGTCCCGCTCCACGTTCGTGCCCGAGAAGCGGGGGTAGGTGGTGCGGGCGATGAGGCCGTGCAGCGCGTGCCCGAACTCGTGGAAGAGCGTCTCGACCTCGTCCTGGATGAGGAGCGTCGGCGATCCGGCGGCCGGCTTCGTGACGTTGAGGTTGTTCACGACGACGGGCAGCGTGCCGAGCAGCGCGGACTGCTCCACGACGGGGTTCATCCACGCGCCGCCGCGCTTGCCGTCCCGCGTGTAGAGGTCGAGCAGGTAGAGCCCGACCTCCTCACCCGAGGCGCCGCGCACCTCGAACACCCGCACCTCGTCGTTGTACCCGTGCAGGTCGGGGCGCTCGGTGAACGTCAGGCCGTAGAGCTCGCCGGCAGCGTGGAAGACGCCGTCGTGCAGCACCCGGTCGGCCTCGAAGTAGGGGCGGAGCGCCGAGCTGTCCGCCGCGAACTGCTCGCCGCGCAGGAGTTCGGTCGCGTACGCCCAGTCCCATGACTCGACCTCGTGACCGAGCACCCGGGCGCGGACGTCCCGTTCGTCGTCCGCGTTGCGAGCGGCCGCGCCGACGAGCGACGACAGCAGACCGTCGACGGCTTCGGGCGTCCCGGCGGTCTCGTCGGCCGTGACGACCGCGGCGTGGTTCGGGAAGCCGAGGAGTTCAGCGCGCTCGGCCCGGCGCCGGACGATGCGCAGGAGGACGTCGCGGTTGTCGTGTTCGTTGCCCCGACGGCCACGGGAGAGCGACGCCTCCATGATCCGCCGACGCAGCCCGCGGTTGGCCAGCGACGACAGCCACGGATGCCCGGTGTAGAGCGGCAGTGTGATGAGCCAGCCGTCGAGCCCCCGGTCGGCAGCGGCTGCGGCGGCGGCGGACCTCGCGCCGTCGTCGAGGCCGGACAGTTCCGAAGCATCCGAAACATGCACGGCGAGGTCGTTCGTGTCCTCGAGCAGGTTCCGCTCGAAGGTCGTCGTGAGCGTCGAGAGCTCCTGGTTGATCGCGGTGAGCCGTTCCTTGCCGGCGTCGTCGAGCCCGGCGCCCGCGAGGGTCATCTCGGTGTGCGTCCGCTCGACCAGCCGACGGTCCTCGTCGGTGAGGTCGGCCCGGTCGTCGAGCGAATCACGGACCGCCGCCACCCGTGCGTACAGGCGTCCGTCGAGCGTGATCGCGTCGCGGTGCGCGGCGAGGAGCGGGGAGACCTCGGCCTCGAGGTCGTGCAGCTCCGGCGTCGAGTCCGCCGACGACAGCGTGAAGAACACGTGGCTCACGCGGGCGAGCAGCTGCCCGGTGCGCTCGAGCGCCACGAGCGTGTTCTCGAAGGTGGGTTCGTCGGGGGAAGCGGCGATCGCCTCGACCTCGGTGCGCTGCTCGGCCATGCCGGCGTCGAACGCGGGGCGGTAGTGCTCGAGCCGTACCTCGCGGAACGGCGGGAGGGCGTAGGGAAGGGTGCTCGGTCCATCGAACGGGGTTGCCATCGCTCCACCCTACGGACCGGTGACGCTGTCGGACGGGAGGCGCGGTGCGGACCCGACCCGCGCCTCCCGTCCGACGGTCGGTCGCGTCTCAGGCGCGCGTCGCCGCGTCGATGAGGGTCTCGGCTGCCCGCCGCGCGTGCCGCGCCGGCGTCGTCGACCCGGCGATGGCGGCCGTGGTCTGCGCCCCCTCGGCGAGGAGGGCGAGCTGGGCGGCGAGTTCCTCGGCGGTGGCGGGGTCGCGGACGACCGAGGCCGCGAGGTCCTGCACGAAGCGCTGGAACGAGTCCTTGTGGGCACGGGCGATCTCGGCGACGGCGGGGGAGGTGGCTCCGAGCTCGCCGAACGCGTTGATGAACCCGCAGCCGCGGAAGGTGTCGTCGCCGAACCACGACTCGAGGAAGTCGTAGACCGCGAGCAGCTTGTCACGCGGGGTGGTGGCGGCGTCGACCGCGCCGTGGACCCCGTGTTCCCAGACGTCGTGGCGTCCGGCGAGGACCGCGGCGATCAGTTGCTCCTTGCCGGGGAACGCGGCGTAGAGCTTCTTGAGCGACACCCCGGCGCCGGTGCGGATCTCGTCCATGCCGACGGACTGGATGCCGCGCGCGTAGAAGAGCTGGTCGGCGACGTCGACGATGTGTGCCCGGACGTCGGGGTCGACGGTCGGGAGCGTGCTGGTTGCCATGGCGTACCCCGTTCGCTGCGTGTTCACCGTTCTCGACTTGCGCCGGGAACGACCGTTCTCTAGTGTAAGCCACATCGACGGAGAACGACCGTTCTCCGCGAGGTTCAGGGAAGGAACGACCATGGGTGCCATCACCGTCGGGACCGAGAACAGCGTCGACATCGAACTGCACTACGAGGACAAGGGAACCGGTCAGCCGATCGTGCTGATCCACGGCTTCCCGCTCGACGGCAACTCGTGGGAGGGCCAGGTCCCGGCCCTGCTCGACGCCGGCTACCGCGTGATCACGTACGACCGCCGCGGGTTCGGGCAGTCCTCGCAGCCGTCGACCGGGTACGACTACGACACCTTCGCCGACGACCTGCACACGGTCCTGACGACCCTCGACCTGCACGACGTGATCCTCGTCGGCTTCTCGATGGGCACCGGCGAGATCGCCCGGTACATCGGCCGTCACGGCGAGGAGCGGATCGCGAAGGTCGCGTTCCTGGCCTCGCTCGAGCCCTTCCTGGCGATCACCGACGACAACCCCGACGGCGCCGGCCCGATGTCGTTCTTCGAGGGCATCGCCGCCGACGTGAAGAAGGACCGGTACGCGTACTTCACGAACTTCTACCAGGACTTCTTCAACCTGTCGGACAACCTCGGCTCCCGCATCTCGGAGGAGGCCGTCCGGAACGCGTGGAACGTCGCTGCCGGGTCGGGCGCGATCGCGTCCGCCGCAGCACCGCTGACCTGGCCGACCGACTTCCGTCAGGACATCCCGAAGGTCACCGTCCCGGCGCTCATCGTGCACGGCACGGCGGACAACATCCTGCCGATCGACGCCACCGGCCGACGCTTCAGCAAGGCCCTGCCCGCGGCGGAGTACGTCGAGATCGAGGGCGCCCCGCACGGCTTGCTCACCACGCACACCGCCGAGGTGAACGAGGTGCTCCTGGGGTGGCTCGCGAAGTAGCGCGCGTGCTCGCATCGTGAGCAGCAATGGTCGGGTTCCCCAGCGGGACCCGACCATTTCTGCTCACCAAGCGATGCGCAGCGCGCGGCGCGCCCTCAGTCCTCCTCGGGGGCGTCGTCGGGGTTCGTGACCTGGGCGCGCCCGGCGTCGTCGAGGTGGATCGAGGTGCCGTCGTCGAGCGCGACCATCGGCTTGCCCTCGAGGAAGGTCAGGGTCCAGCCCCACCCCGCCGTGTCGACCGACTCCGACGCGAGCTCGTCCTCGACGCCCCGCACGGCGACGACCATCGCCTCGGGGAGTTGCCCGGGTGCCTCGGCACCCACGTTCCAGCGTCTGCCCAACTGCATCCGTGCCTCCAGTCCGGTGGTGGCCGGGCCGGATCGCACACGCGACCCGGCCCGGACGACCGACGTTACGCCTGCTGTTCCGCCAGCTCGATCTCGGTGACGGCCAGTTCCGCGCCGTCCTCGAACGACAGGTTCTCGATGCGGCCGACGGCCGCCAGGTCGACCGCAGCGCGCTCGATGAGCGCACGCGTCTCGGCCGGGGCCTGCACGACGGCGCGCGTCACGGGCGTCTTCTGGGACGCCTTTGCGGCCGTCTTCGCCCCGCGGATACCGATGAGCGCCTGGCCCACCGCCCCGAGGAGCCCCGTCGGCTCGGCCTGCGTGGGCAGCTCGGCCACGGTCGGCCAGGAGGCGCGGTGCACGCTGGTCTCGTGGGTCCAGGCCCACACTTCCTCCGTCGCGAACGGGAGGAACGGTGCCAGCAGGCGCAGCAGCGCGTCGATCGCGGCGCGGAGCGCGAGGACCGCGCTCGCCTGGGTCTCGTGCGTCGCGTCCGAGGCGGTGCCGTACGCGCGCTCCTTGACGAGCTCGAGGTAGTCGTCGCAGAAGGTCCAGAAGAAGCGCTCGATCACCTCGAGGGCACGGGCGTGGTCGAACGCGTCGAACGCCGTGGTGGCCTGGTCGATGACCGACCCGAGCTCCGCGAGCACGTCGACGTCGAGCGGCTCGGTGACGCTCGTGGCGCCCTCTGGCAGCGGGAAGCCGTAGACGAACTTCGCGGCGTTGAGGACCTTGATCGCCAGACGACGACCGACCTTGATCTGCTTCGGGTTCTGCGGGTCGAACGCCGCGTCGGTGCCGAGCTTCGACGAGGCCGCCCAGTAGCGGACCGCGTCGGCGCCGTGCTGCTCGAGGATCGACAGCGGCGTGACGACGTTGCCCTTCGACTTCGACATCTTCTTGCGGTCGGGGTCCACGATGAAGCCGGAGATGCTCGCGTGCTTCCACGGCACGGTGTCCGCTTCGAGCTGGCTGCGGAGCACCGTCGTGAACAGCCACGTGCGGATGATGTCCTGCGCCTGCGGGCGGACGTCGTACGGGTAGACGAGGTCGTAGAGCGCCGGGTCGGTCTCCCACTTGCCCGCGAGCTGCGGGGTGAGCGACGAGGTGGCCCAGGTGTCCATCACGTCGAGCTCGCCCTGGAACCCGCCGGCGACACCACGCTGGTCCTCGGTGTAGCCCGGGGCCGGCTCGGACGCCGGGTCGACGGGCAGTTGAGCCTCGGTCGGGACGATCGGCTGGTCGAAGACCGGGTTGCCGTCGGCGTCGAGCGGGTACCAGACCGGCAGCGGCACGCCGAAGAAGCGCTGGCGCGAGATGAGCCAGTCGCCGGAGAGGCCGCCGACCCAGTTGTCGTACCGGACGCGCATGAAGTCCGGGTGGAACGCGATCTCGTCGCCGCGCTGCCGGAGGGTCGCCTTGAGCTGCTCGTCGCGGGCACCGTTCACGATGTACCACTGGCGGGTCGAGACGATCTCGAGGGGCTTGTCGCCCTTCTCGAAGAACTTCACGGGGTGGTTGATCGTCTTCACGTCGCCGATCAGCTCGCCGGACTCGGTCAGGGCGTCCACGACGACCTTCTTCGCCGAGAACACGGTCTTGCCGGCCATCTCGGCGTAGAGCGCCTTGCCGCCGTCGGACTCGATCCAGGCCGGCTCGTCGGAGCGGACGCGGCCATCGAACCCGATGATCGCGCGGTTCGGCAGCTGCAGCTCGCGCCACCACACGACGTCGGTGGTGTCGCCGAAGGTGCAGACCATCGCGATGCCGGCGCCCTTGTCCTGCTGCGCGAGGTGGTGCGCGAGCACCGGGACCTCGACGTCGAACAGGGGGGAGCGGACCGTCGTGCCGAAGAGGTCCTGGAAGCGCTCGTCGTCCGGGTGCGCGACGAGGGCGACGCACGCGGGGAGCAGCTCGGGGCGGGTGGTCTGGATGACGACGTCGTTGCCGCCGTCCGTGCGGTGGAAGGCGATGCCGTGGTACGCGCCCGGCATCTCCTTGTCCTCGAGCTCGGCCTGGGCCACGGCCGTGCGGAACGTGACGTCCCAGAGCGTCGGGGCGTCGGCCTGGTAGGCCTCACCACGCTCGAGGTTGCGGAGGAAGGCACGCTGGGCGCTCGCCCGCGAGGTGTCGTCGATCGTCCGGTACGACTGCGTCCAGTCCACGGAGAGGCCGAGCGTGCGGAAGAGGTGCTCGAACTGCTGCTCGTCCTGCACGGTCAGGCGCTCGCACAGCTCGATGAAGTTGCGGCGCGACACCGGGATCTGGTCGGCCGCCTTCGACGACTTGTTGTCCCCGCCCTCGAACGGCGGCACGAAGGTGGCGTCGTAGGGGAGCTGCGGGTCGCAGCGGACGCCGTAGTAGTTCTGCACACGGCGCTCGGTGGGGAGACCGTTGTCGTCCCAGCCCATCGGGTAGAAGACGTGCTTGCCGCGCATGCGCTCGTACCGGGCCTTGAGGTCGGTGTGCGTGTACGAGAACACGTGCCCGATGTGGAGCGAACCCGAGGCGGTCGGCGGCGGGGTGTCGATCGAGTAGACGTTGCTGCGGTCGCCGGCGGCGTCGCGGTCGAACCGGTAGGTGCCGTCCTGCTCCCAGACCGGGCCCCAGACCTCTTCGAGTCCGTCCACCGTGGGCTTCTCGGGCATGGGCTTCGACATGGCGGGCCTTCCGTTCGGTGCGGTGCTGCGACCGCTGTGTGCGGCACCGAGTCCGTGATGAGGTGCCTGAGTGTGTGCGCGTGCTGCGCAGTCCCACGATCGTAGCGGCTCGCACCGACCCTCCGGTGGCCAATAGCACACGGATCCGGCAGACACGCCGGGCAGCTGATAGTCTGTCGGAGTTTGTCCGGCGGACGCGGGGTTCGCAGGGACTGCAGCGTCGCCGTCCGCCGGGCGCCCGAAGGCAAGACACAGCACTACCGGAGGAACTCACTTGGCACCGAACGAAGCAGGAAACGCACGGGGCGACCGCCCCCTGCGCACCAAGGGCGCCGCGAAGCGCGCACGCCGCAAGCTGACCGAGGACGACGTCACCGTCGTCGAGGAGTCGCTGCTCAAGCGTGCCGTCGCGGCCGCCGCGCTCGGCAACGCCATGGAGTGGTTCGACTTCGGCATCTTCGCCTACCTCACGGTGACGATCTCGAAGGTGTTCCTCCCCGAGGGCGACCCCGCCGCGAACATCGTCGCGACCTTCGGCTTCTTCGCCGCAGCGTTCATCGTGCGCCCCATCGGCGGTGCGGTCTTCGGCCCGATCGGCGACCGGATCGGCCGGCAGAAGGTCCTCGCCCTCACGATGATCCTGATGGCCGCGGGCACGCTCATGATCGGCCTGATCCCGAGCTACAACTCGATCGGCTTCTGGGCGCCCGTGCTGCTGCTGGTGGCGCGGTTCGTGCAGGGCTTCTCGACCGGTGGTGAGTACGGCGGCGCGGCGACGTTCATCGCCGAGTACTCGCCGGACAAGCGCCGCGGGTTCATGGGCTCGTGGCTCGAGTTCGGCACCCTCGCCGGCTACGTGCTCGGCGCATCGATCGTCACGGGCCTGCAGTTCGGCCTCTCCGAGGACGCCCTGCTCAGCTGGGGCTGGCGCATCCCGTTCATCATCGCCGGCCCGCTCGGCCTGATCGGTCTCTACCTGCGCCTCAAGCTGGAGGAGACCCCGGCGTTCCAGAAGCAGCAGGAGCAGGCCGCCGAGCGCGAGGGGCAGAAGACCCCGTTCCTCAAGCTCTTCGCCGAGAACTGGCGCTCGCTGATCATCTGCATCGGTCTGGTCCTCGTGTTCAACGTGACCGACTACATGCTCCTGTCGTACATGCCGACGTACCTCGAGCAGAACCTCGGCCAGAACGCCACGTTCGGCCTGATCCTCATCGTGATCGTGATGATCCTCATGATGGTCGTCATCACGTTCGGTGGTCGCCTGTCCGACAAGTTCGGCCGACGTCCGGTGCTCGCCGCGGGCTGCGTCGGGTTCATCCTGCTGTCGTGGCCGGCGCTCAAGCTGGTGCAGACCGGCACCGGCGTGGGGGTCTTCGCGGGACTTCTCATCCTGGGCGTGGTGCTCGTGACGTTCACCTCGACCATGCCGTCGACCCTGCCGGCACTGTTCCCGACGATCATCCGCTACGGCGCGCTCGCCATCGCGTTCAACGTGTCGGTGTCGCTCTTCGGTGGGACGACCCCGCTCGCGACCTCGGCGCTCATCAACGCCGCGAAGGACGCCGGCTACGGCTGGGCCGAGGACATCCCGGCGTTCTACCTGATGCTGGCCGCCCTGATCGGGCTCGTCGCCGTCTACTTCACCAAGGAGACGGCCGCGACGCCGCTGATGGGGTCCGGCCCCACGGTGGCGCACGAGGACGAGATCGCCGGCGTCATCAAGGACTACAACGACCCGGAGTCCGAGCTGGCGCAGTCCGACTGGGCGAAGGACTTCTCGACGAGCGAGATCCCGATCATCTCGGGCGACGTGCCGTCGTCCGGTGACGGTTCGAAGGAGCCCACGGGCTCGTAGCCGTCGGCTGCCTGGAGGCACGGTGCGCGTCCGTCTCGGACGTCGCGCCGTGCCTCCGCTCGTCCGTGCGCGGTGCGCGGCGCGGTGCGCGGTGCGCGGCGCGGCCCTGCGCCGAGACTCGGCTGGCCGGACGTTCCTCGGGCCTCCGACCCGCGAAAGTGTCCGCCGGGCCGAGTCTCGGCGACCTCAGGCGCGCGCTACGCGGCGCCGGCCTCGGGCCGCGGGCCCGCGGCCAGCCGCTCGGCGGCACGCAGCAAGCGCGCGGTCACGGCGTGCGTCGGGCGGTCGAACACCGTCGCGGCGGGACCGTGCTCGACGACCCGGCCCTCGTGCACGACCAGCACGTCGTCGGCCATCCGCCGGACGGCCCGGAGATCGTGCGACACGAAGACCATCGCCACGCCCGTGCTGTCCCGGAGTCCCTCGAGGAGCGTCAGCACCGCGTCCTGCACCGTGGCGTCGAGTGCCGTGACCGGTTCGTCGAGCACGATCACCTCGGGCGACGTCGCGAGTGCGCGGGCGATCGCCAGGCGCTGCCGTTGCCCGCCGGACAGCGTCAGCGGCGAGCGTCGGCGGAGTGCCGGGTCGAGCCCCACCTGGTCGAGCGCCGCGTCGATGCGGGCACTGAGCGCACCACGGGCCGACCGCTCGGCGCCGCCGGTGAACGCGTCCGCGAGGACCCGCTCCACGTTCCACCGCTCGTCGAACGTCGCCCCGGGGTCCTGCACCACCGCGGACACCCGGTGCCGCAGGGGCCGGCGGGTGCGTTCGTCGAGCGGCACCCACGGCGACGAGTCGAGCGTGACCGTGCCGGCGTCGGGGAGTTCGAGGCCGAGGAGCATCCTCGCGAGCGTGGTCTTGCCGGACCCCGACGCACCGATCACCCCGAGGACGCGCCCGCGCTCGAGCCCGAACGACACGTCGCGCACGGCGGGCACGCCGTCGAACGCTCGCGCGAGCCCCTCGGCCGCGAGCACCACGCCCGCACCGTGCGAGGTTCCGCGTTGCGTGCGAGGCTCCGACCCCCGCACCGTGTCCGGCACCTCGCACACTGCAGACCCGCCGGACCCGCCGGGCCCACCCGCACCCGCGCCCGCGGCCCGCACCAGCGCCCGCGTCGCCTCGTGCTGCGGCGCCGCGAACACCGAGGCCACCGGCCCCTGCTCCACCACGCGACCCTCGTGCACGACGACCACCCGGTCCGCCCACCCCGCGACGAGCCCGAGGTCGTGCGTGATGACGAGCAGCCCGGCGCCGCGTGACTGGGCCGCACGCAGCTGCTCCATCACGGTGACCGCGACCCCGGCGTCGAGCGCCGTCGTCGGTTCGTCGGCGACCACGAGCGCCGGCGACCCGACCGTGGCCGCGGCGATGAGGGCGCGCTGGCGCATCCCTCCGGACAGGGTGCCCGCGAGCCGACCGTCCGTGGCGAGCGCCGGGTCGAGGCCGACCGCGGCGAGGGCGTCCCGCACGGCCCCCACCCGCTGCGCCGCCGTCATGTCCGTGTGCAGCCGGAGGGTGTCCGCGACCTCTCGCCCGACGGGACGCAGCGGGTCCAGGGCGCCGAGGGCCTCCTGGCCGACGTAGCCGACCCGCGAGCCGCGCACGCTCCGCCACCTGCGGTCCGAGAACGCCCGGACGTCGAGCCCGGCCACGGTCAGCCGGTCGACCCGGACCGAGGAACCGGGCGCCGACAGGCCGAGCGCCGCCCGTGCGGTGACGGTCTTGCCGGAGCCGGAGGCGCCGACGAGCGCGACGCACTCGCCGGCATCGACGCGCAGCGCGACGTCCTGCACGACCACTGCCCCGCCGATGGTGACGGTCAGCCCCTGCACGTCGAGCACGGTCATCGGATCGCTCCTGTTCGTCGGATCGCCCGGCCGAGCACGGTCACCGCGGTCGCGAGGACCACGATCGCGAGGCCGGGGAAGGTGCTCATCCACGGTGCCGTCTGCAGGTACGTGCGACCGTCGGCCAGCATCGCGCCCCACTCCGGCGCGGGTGGCGGGGTGCCGACGCCGAGGTAGCTCAGCGCCGAGGCCCACACGATCGCCTGCCCGACGCCGAGGGTCCCGACCGCCACGACCGGCCAGAGCGCCGCGGGGACCACGTGCCGCACGGTGATCACGGCGGGGGAGCGGCCCATCAGCACGGCGGTCTCGACCACCTGGGAGCGGCGCGCCCGGAGCACGAGCCCGCGGACGATCCGGGCGTACCCGGGCGCCGTGGCGAACCCGACCGCGAGCATCGCCGGGACGGGCCCGGGGCCGGTCACCGCGATGACGACGAGCGCCACGAGGAGCAGGGGGAGCGCGAACGCGACCTCGGTCAGTCGGCCGACGACCCCGTCGACGACGCGTCCGCCGAGTCCCGCGACCACGCCGAGCACGACCCCGACCCCGCCGCCGACGAGCGTCGCGACCACACCGACCACGAGCGACGCCCGGGTCCCGGCGACGACCCGGGCGAGGACGTCCCGCCCGGACTCGTCGGTGCCGAACGGACTCGACCACGACGGCGCCTGGAGCGCCTGCGCCGGGTGCACGGCGAGCGGGTCGCCACCGCCGAGCAGCGCCGGCCACACCGCCGCGACCACGGCCAGCGCCACGACGGCGGCAGCGGTCCATCCGGCCGGGCCGAGCGTCCCCCCACGGACTCGCTCGGACCGTCCGGCGGACGCGTCACCCTGGGCACCGGCCTGGAGGCGCGGTTCGGCGATCCCGCTCACCGTGCGCCCGCCCCGTGCCGGGTGACGCGCGGGGCGCGACGCCGGGTCGCCCCCGCCCCGGCCGTCCCGCCGGCACGCGGGTCCACGACACGCTCGACGAGGTCCGCGACGGCGAGCACGACCACGTACGCGGCGGCCGACACCAGCGCGATGCCCGCGACGAGCGGCATGTCCCGCTGCGTCACCGCGGTCACGAGTGCGCGCCCGATGCCCGGGAGCGCGAACACCGACTCGACGACGACCGCACCGGACACGAGCGAACCGAACGCCCACGCGGACAGGGCGATCCCCGGGAGCGCCGCGTGCCGGAGCAGGTGCCGGCCGAACAGTCCCGCGCGGGTCTCGCCACGACTGCGGGCCGCCAGTGCGAAGGCCGACCGCTGGGCGTCGACCACGCCGTCCCGGACGGTCTCGGCGAGGTACCCGGCGACCGGCACGGCCACCGTGACGACCGGCAGCACCCAGCCACGGACCGAGCCGTCGCTGACCGCCGGCACCCAGCCGAGGGCGCTGGCGAACACCACGATGAGGACGCTGCCGAGCCAGAAGTGCGGGGTGACGCTCGCGGTGACGCTCAGGGCGCTCGTGAGTGCCGCGGCGAACCGGCCGCGCTGCGTCGACCACCACGCGGCGACGATCGCGAGCACCCAGGCGACGACGAGCCCGGCCACGGCCAGGGTCAGCGTGACCGGGAGCTGCTGCCCGAGGAGCGTCGACACCGGCGTCCGGAACGCGTACGAGTCACCGAGGTGCCCGGTCGCCAGACGCCCGAGGAACACCGCGTACTGCACGAGCACCGGTCGGTCGAGGCCGTACTCCTGCCGGACCTGCGCGACCGCCTCGGCCGAGGCCTGGGAGCCAGGTCCGCCGAGGATCGCGAGCGCCGGGTCGCCCGGGATGAGCCGGATCGCGACGAACACGATCGTGGCGACCGCCCAGAGCACCCCGATGCCGCCGGCCAGGCGGCGCAGTCCCCACAGGGTCCACGCCGACCACGCGGCGGGCGTGCCTCGACGTCCGCGACGCAATCCGTGCCTCCCGTCCGACGATCGCGACGTCGCGATCAGCGGTCGATCCAGGCCGTGCCGAACCACGGCGTCGACACCGCGGTGGTCTGCACACCGTGCACGCTCGACCGCAGCAGGAAGTGGTTCTGCTGGTCGTAGAGCGGGAGGACGGTGCCGCTGGACAGGATGATCTCCTGCGCCTGCTCGTAGAGGTCGCCGCGCTCGGACGTGTCCGAGGTCTGCGCTGCCCGCTGGAGCAGGTCGTCGAGCTCCGGGTCGTCGAGCTGGGCGAGGTTCGCGAAGTACCCGGACGGTGCTGGCGTGATGCTGGCGGAGTCGTACAGGATGCGGAGGACGTCCGCGCCCACCTTCGTGTACGGCGCGCTGACGACGTCGTACTCGTTCGCCGCGAGGGCCGCGTACCAGCTGGAGAGGTCGAGTTCCTGCAGCACGACCTTGAAGCCGACGGCCTTCTCGGAGGCCTGGATCTGCTGGAACAGGCTGCGCTCGGCGGGGACGGACTGGTTCGTCGACACCGGGAACGTGACGGTCAGCTGCTCGCCGTCCTTCTCGCGGATGCCGTCGCTGCCCACCTTCCAGCCGGCGTCGTCGAGGAGTCGCTTCGCCTTCGTCGGGGAGTACTCGAACAGGCTCTTGTCGGAGTACCCGTACGGCTCGACGCTGGAGAGCACCGAGTACGAGCGCTTCGCCGTCCCGAGGAAGAGCGACCGGATGCCGGGGTCGATCTCGGCGCCGGCGATGAAGGCCTTGCGGACGGCCTCGTCGCGGAAGACCCCGTGGCCGGAGTTCAGCTCGAGGCGGTTCGACGCACCGGGGCGCGGAGCGTCGAGGTCGCGGATGGACCCCTTCGACGAGGCCGCCTTGAGCTGGTCGGGCTGGGCGTTGTCGATGACGTCGACCTGGCCGGACTGCAGTGCCGCGTACCGCGAGGTCGAGTCGGGCAGGAAGCGCCACGTGATGCCGTCGAGGCGGGGCTCCGTGCTGCCGCGGAGCGGCGTGTAGTCGGCGTTCTTGCGGAGCGTCACCCGGTCGCCGTGCTTCCAGCCGGTGACCTCGAACGGGCCGGTGCCGACCGGCGACTCGCAGTTCACCGCCTGCGAGCGCTCCAGCGCCTTCGGGGACTCCATGCCGACCCACGGCTGCGAGAACGACTCGAGCAGCGCGCTGTCCGGACGGCTCAGCGTCAGGGTGACGGTGTGGTCGTCGGTGGCCGTCGCCTTCGTGATCGACTGCAGCGCGAGGTACCCCGTGCTCGACGCGGTCGCCGGGTCCTGCACGTGCTCGATGTTCGCCACGACCGCGGCGGCGTCGAAGGGCGTGCCGTCGGTGAAGGTCACGTCGTCGCGGAGCGTGAAGGTGAGCGTCCTGCCGTCGTCGCTCGTCGTCCAGGACTTCGCCAGCGCGGGGACGGGCTTGCCGTCGTCGAGCGCGGTGAGCTCCTCGATGTACTGGGTGGACAGGAGCGCCTGCGGGTAGTTGCCGCCGACGTGCGGGTCGAGGCAGGTCGGTTCGGCGTCACCCGAGGCGTACGTGAGCGTGCCGCCGTCGACCGGCGTGCTGTTGGACGTCGCGGTGCCGCCACCGGTGCAGCCGGCGAGCACGAGGAGGAGTGCGGCGGCGCCGGCGACCACGGCGGTGGTTTTCTGTACTGAGTCCAAGATCATGGCTGGACGAGTCTAGCGGTTTACTGGGGCCCATGGACGAACCGATGCGCCGCGGTGGCCGCCCCCGACGCTCGAGCGCCGAGGTGCTCGCCGACGCCGCGGCCGAGCTGTTCCTCGAACAGGGCTACGGCCGGACCACGGTCGACCAGATCGCCGCACGGGCCGGGGTCAGCCGTGCGACGTTCTTCAACTACTTCACGGCGAAGTCCGACGTGCTCTGGCTCGACCTCGACGCCGCGGTCGCGACGCTCCCGGCGTGCCTCGCCGCCTCGACCGAGGAGTCCGCGGTGCGTGCCGTCGAGGCCGCGCTGCTCGCCACCGCCCGCGCCCACGACCCCGACCGGGTCCCCTGGGCGATCGCACAGGCCGAGGTGATGGGCATCGGTGCCGAGCTCGTGGCGAGCGTCGCGGCACGGGTGACGGCCCAGCACGCGGCGGTGGCGGCCTTCGTCGCCCGCCGGACGGGGGAGCACCCGGCGGCGCTCTGGCCCCAGACGGTGTCCGGCGCCATGCTCGGGGCGGCCGCAGCGGCCTTCGGCGTCTGGGTCTCGGACGGGGTCGGGCGCCGACCGCTCGTCGAGTACGTCGGGGCAGCGCTCACCCCGGTCGCAGCGGGTCTCGACTCCCACTGAGGTCCGGCCCAATAGGCTCTCTGCCCATGACCCGCGCGCGATGGACACGAACCGCGGTCTTCGCCGTGGTCGCCCTCGCGGGGGTGTTCGTCGCGTACTGGCACATCGGCCGACAGAGCACCTACGTCGACGAGTTCACCTACACGCGGGCCGGGTGGGACTACGTGCACGGGGTGCTCACCTCGAACCTGCAGCACCCGCCGACCGGCAAGTACCTGTTCGGCGTCGCGCAGCTCGTGTTCGGCGAGGGCGTGCTCGGGCCCCGTCTCGTCGCCGCGACGGCCTCGTTCGGCACCGGTATCGTCCTGTTCGCCTGGCTCCGGCGTCCGATCGGGTACTGGGGCGCCGTGCTCGCCGCCGGGCTCTGGTGGCTCACGCCGCGTGCCGACTCGCCGACCTGGGCGGACGTCGCGTCCGGCACGGCCGCACGGATCGACCGGCTCGCCCTCCTCGAGCCGCTGATGACCTTCTTCGCCGTGGCGGCGCTCGCCGCGGCGTGGCAGTGGGCGACCCGACCCCGACGCCCCGCCGAGCGGACCACGGCCTGGGACGGCTGGTGGTGGATGGCGCTCGCCGGTGCCCTGCTGGCGCTGTCGGTCACGTCGAAGGTCACCACCACCGTCCTCGTGCTCGCGCTCGTCGCGGTCCCGCTGCTGTTCCGGCGCTGGTCCGGGCTGCTGACCGGGGGCGTCGCGGCCGCCGCGGCGTTCGCCGTGGTGTTCGTCGTCGCGTACGTGCCCGTCGGAGGGGTCCGGGCGATCACCTTCATGATCGAGTTCCAGGGCAAGCACGACACCCGCGGGCACATCATCTCGGTCCTCGGGAAGACGTACATGATCGCGCCGTGGTGGACGAACTTCGTGCGGGTCGTCGAGGGGGTCGGGTGGCCGACGGTCGTCGTGCTGCTGATCGGCATGGCGGCGGCGTTCGCGATCCGCCCGGACCGGCTCGTCGCGCTCCTCGGGATCGCGCTCGGGATCCTCGTCGTCTTCTACTCGACGGCCAACGTCGCACTGCCGCACTACTACCAGGCGTGGATGCCCTGGATCATTGCGCTCGCCGCCGTCGGGTACACCCGACTCGCCCGGCTGCGGCCGCCGCGCACGACCGCGGTGGCGCTCCTCGCGGTCGTCGTGACGATCGTCCCCGCGGTCGTCGTGGTGCGGACCGTCGCCGAGACGCGCACCACCGGGTTCGCCCGGCTCGAGGGGGTCCTCGAGGAACGCGGGGTGCCGGACGACGTCCGGGTCCTCGTGTCGGGGTCGGCGCAGCAGTCGTTCGCGGTGTTCATCGGCCGTCGTGGCGCGACCCAGGGGGTGACGCACGGGGACTACGGCGTGCTCGTCGCCGGGATCGACCCGCGGTTCCCGATGGACGACGACCTGCGGGCCTTGCTGCGCGAGCACCCGGAGCGGTTCGAGGAGTTCCGGCTCGACGCGCTGCGGGTGTGGGTCGTGCGGGACGGCCTGGTGATCGAGCGCCGCGGGGACACCGCCACCCTGGTGCCCGCCGACCGCGGCTGACCCGACCGCGCAGCAGCCGCGTGCGGCTCAGTCGGTCCGGAGCGTGCCGGCCCCGCCCGCGGCGACGTCCTCGGCCGTCCCGTCCCGCACCACCTCGGGCACGTCGTCGCCCGTCGGCACGAGCGACTCGTCGCCGGGGTAGCTCAGGGTGAGCACGGCCTCCTCGATGTACTGGCTCTCCTCGAGGGACTTCTCGACGTCGCGCAACCGCACCGCCACGTGCTCCTCGTTCTCGTTGCCGGTCAGGTCGACCGCGGCGACGAGGTAGACCCGCGAGGGCCCGACGAACTCGAGGTGCAGGTAGGTGACGCGCTCGATCTGCGACCGCCCGAGCAGCTCGACGAGCACCGCGTTCTCGAGCTCCGGTGACGTGCTCTCCCCGAGCAGGAACCGGCGGTTGCGGTCGATCAGGACGATCGCGACGACCCCGAGCAGGATGCCGATCGCGATCGAGCCGATGGCGTCGAAGACCGCGAGGCCGGTGACCTGGTGGAGGAACACCCCGAGGAACGCGACCACGAGGCCGATGAGCGCCGCGGCGTCCTCGGCGAAGACGGCACGGAGGGTCGGGTTCGACGACTGCAGGACGTGCCGGAGCACCGGCACCCGCCGCTTCGTCGCCGCGCCGTGCGCCTGCCGGTACGCCTGCAGGAAGCTCGTGCCCTCGAGGCAGAACGACAGCCCGAGGACGATGTAGTTCAGGAGCACGTCCTCGGCCGGCCCGGTGTCCCCGAGCTCGGTGATGCCGTGGTAGATCGAGACGATGGCGCCGGCGGTGAAGAGGCCGAACGCGGCGAACATCGACCAGATGTACGTCTCGCGGCCGTAGCCGAGCGGGTGCGCGGTGTCGCGCTTCCTCGAGCCACGCCGTTCGGCGACGAGCAGGAAGATCTCGTTGCCGGTGTCGGCCCACGAGTGTGCGGCCTCGGCGACCATGGACGCCGATCCGGAGATCAGGGAGGCGATCGTCTTGGCGATCGCGACGAGCAGGTTCGCGCCGAACGCGATGACGACGGTGAGCAGGGAATCGGGACGCTCCTGCTGCGCGGGGGCAGCATCTGACGAGGGCATCGCTCCAGCATGCTCCCGTCCGCTAAACTCGTGCACACAGGCGTCGATCCGGCCATCACCGGGGAGCCTCCGGAAGAACCCGGCCGTCAGCAACATCGACCGCCGGCAGTAGAACCGGGCGGACCGGGCCGCGCACACCCCCGGCAACGAGCGGTCGCCCCGGGTCACCCGGAGCGGCAAGCGAGGTGGTACCGCGGAGCCTGCTCCGTCCTCGTGGTCCTGAGAACCGGCAACCCACAGGAGCTCCGCGGTGCGCTACCCACTTGATTCCGACGCAGACGGCGTCGTCCCGTCGCCGTCCTTCCCCGCCGTCGAGCAGGGGATCCTCGCCTTCTGGAAGGGCGACGGCACGTTCCAGGCGTCGATCGACCAGCGCGAGGGCTGCGACGAGTGGACGTTCTACGACGGCCCGCCGTTCGCCAACGGCCTGCCGCACTACGGCCACCTCCTGACCGGGTACGCGAAGGACGTCTTCCCGCGCTACCAGACCATGCGTGGCAAGCAGGTGCACCGCCGCTTCGGCTGGGACACGCACGGCCTGCCCGCCGAGCTCGAGGCGATGCGCCAGCTCGGCATCACCGAGAAGCACGAGATCGACGAGATGGGCGTCGACGTCTTCAACGCCGCCGCCAAGAAGTCCGTCCTGCAGTACACCGACGAGTGGCAGCAGTACGTCACCCGCCAGGCGCGTTGGGTCGACTTCGAGAACGACTACAAGACCCTCGACGTGACGTTCATGGAGAGCGTGCTGTGGGCGTGGAAGCAGCTCTGGGACAAGGGGCTCGCGTACGAGGGCTTCCGGGTCCTGCCGTACTGCTGGAACGACCAGACGCCGCTGTCGAACCACGAGCTGCGCATGGACGACGACGTCTACAAGATGCGCCAGGACCAGTCGGTCACGGTGTCGTTCCCGCTGCAGGGTGCGCGCGCCGAGTCGCTCGGGTTGGCCGGCGTGCGTGCGCTCGCCTGGACGACGACCCCCTGGACCCTGCCCACGAACGCCGCGCTGGCCGTCGGGCCTGCGGTTTCGTACGTGGTGCTGCCCGCCGGTCCAGGAGGCGCGACTGACGGTGGGACCGCCGGCGCTGTCTCCTACATGCTCGCTTCGGACACCGTGGCCGCCCACGCGAAGGACCTCGGCTACGAGACGGCCGAGGACGCCGCTGCCGCGGTCGTCCGCACCCTGACGGGTGCTGAGCTCGACGGCGTCGAGTACGAGCGCCTCTTCGACTTCCTCGCGGAGACCGAGGGCATGGAGAACGCCTGGAAGATCCTCGTCGCCGACTACGTCGAGACGGGCGAGGGCACCGGCATCGTGCACCAGGCCCCGGCCTACGGTGCCGACGACCAGGTGGTCTGCGCCGCCGCGGGGATCCCCGTGGTGCTGTCGCTCGACGAGGGCGGTGTCTTCACGTCGCAGTTCGGCGAGGTCGCCGGCATGCTCTGGTCGGACGCGAACAAGCCCCTCACGAAGGCCGTCCGCGACGCCGGGCGACTGCTCCGCCAGGCGTCCTACGAGCACAGCTACCCGCACTGCTGGCGCTGCCGGAAGCCCCTCATCTACAAGGCCGTGTCGAGCTGGTTCGTCCGCGTGACCGAGTTCCGCGACCGCATGGGCGAGCTCAACCAGGACATCAACTGGGTGCCGGACAACGTCAAGGACGGCCAGTTCGGCAAGTGGGTCGGCAACGCCATCGACTGGTCGGTGTCCCGCAACCGGTACTTCGGCACGCCGATCCCGGTGTGGCAGTCCGACGACCCCGAACACCCGCGCACCGACGTGTACGGCTCGCTCGAGGAGATCGAGCGTGACTTCGGTCGACTGCCGGTGAACGCCGACGGCGAGGTCGACCTGCACCGCCCGTTCATCGACGACCTGACGCGCCCCAACCCGGACGACCCCACCGGGAAGTCGACGATGCGCCGGATCACCGACGTGTTCGACGTCTGGTTCGACTCCGGGTCGATGCCGTACGCCCAGGTGCACTACCCGTTCGAGAACCGCGAGTGGTTCGAGTCGCACAACCCGGCCGACTTCATCGTCGAGTACATCGGGCAGACCCGCGGCTGGTTCTACGTCATGCACGTGCTGTCCACCGCGCTGTTCGACCGGCCGGCGTACAAGAACGTCATCAGTCACGGCATCGTGCTCGGCTCCGACGGCCAGAAGATGTCGAAGTCGCTCCGGAACTACCCGGACGTCTCCGAGGTGTTCGACCGCGACGGTGCCGACGCGATGCGCTGGTTCCTGATGTCGTCGTCGGTCATCCGCGGCGGGAACCTCGTCGTCACGGAAGAGGGCATCCGCCAGGGCGTCCGCGAGTTCCTGCTGCCGCTCTGGTCGACGTACTACTTCTTCACCCTCTACGCGAACGCGTCGGGGGAGTCCGGGTACCAGGCGTCGCGGAGCACGGCGAGCACCGACGTGCTCGACCGCTACCTGCTCGCGAAGACCCGGGTGCTCGTGTCGGACGTGCAGCAGCACCTCGACGCACTCGACACCCCGCTCGCCGCCCAGGCCGTCCGCGACTTCGCCGACGTGCTGACGAACTGGTACGTGCGCCGGTCGCGCGACAAGTTCTGGCTCGGCGCCGAGTCCTCGCCCGAGGCCCGTGCGGCGTTCGACACGCTGTACACCGTGCTCGAGACGCTCACCCGCGTCGCCGCACCCCTCGCCCCGCTCGTGACCGACGCGGTCTGGCGGGGACTGACCGGCGGCCGCAGCGTCCACCTCGAGGACTTCCCCGACGCCGAGGAGTTCCCGGCCGACCAGTCGCTCGTCGACGCCATGGACCGCGTGCGGGACGTCGCCTCCAAGGGCCTCGCGCTCCGCAAGGCCACCGGCAAGCGCGTCCGCCTGCCCCTCGCCACCCTGACGCTCGTGGTGCCCGACCCGGCGGCCGTCGAGCCCTTCGTGGACATCCTCCGCGACGAGCTCAACGTCAAGCAGGTCGTGCTCGAGCAGCAGGAGGAGTCGTCGCTCGGTCGGTACGGCATCGAGCGGAAGCTCACCGTGAACGCCCGTGCCGCCGGACCCCGCATCGGCAAGCAGGTCCAGCAGGTCATCCCGGCCGCCAAGAAGGGCGACTGGACCGCGACCGAGTCCGGCGTGACCGTCGGCGGCGTCGACCTCGTCGAGGGCGAGTACACGCTCGACCTCACCGTCGCCGACGACTCCGTGGCGGTGGCGTTCCTCGACGGCGGCGGCTTCGCGGTGCTCGACACCGTGACGACGCCCGAGCTCGAGGCCGAGGGGCTCGCCCGCGACGTCGTCCGCGCCGTCCAGCAGGCCCGCCGTGACGCCGACCTCGACGTCAGCGACCGCATCGTCCTCACCCTCGGTGCGGACGAGGTCGCCGACGCGGCGGTCCGCACCCACCAGCAGCTCATCGCGGGGGAGACCCTGTCGACGAGCGTCGAGATCGTGCCCCTCGGGGCAGACGCCACCACCACCGACGTCGGTGACGGTGCGAAGGTGACCGTGGAGGTGTCACGCGCATGAGCGAGTACCCCGAAGAACCGTCCGAGGACGGCATCGAGATCCCCGTCGGCCCCGCCGGTGCGACGGACCCCGCCGACGCCGTGCCCTACGGCGCGGACGACGACGAGGTCAAGCGCGTCGAGGCGGCCCTGTACGCCCGGATCGGCGAGCAGTCGCCCGAACACCGGCTGTCCGCGACCCGGCGTGCCGTCGAGCTCCTCGGCGACCCGCACCTGTCGTACCCGGTGATCCACCTGACCGGCACGAACGGCAAGACCTCGACCGCGCGCATGGCCGAGAGCATCGTCCGGGCACACGGCCTCCGGACCGGACTCATGACGAGCCCGCACCTGGTGTCGATCCGGGAGCGCATCGTCATCGACGGCACCCCGATCGCCGCCGACCGCTTCGTGGAGAACTGGGACGACATCGCCCCGATCCTCGAGATGACCGACCAGGAGCTCACCGACAAGGGTGAGCTCCCGCTGACCTTCTTCGAGGCGCTGACCGTCCTCGCCCTGGCGTGCTTCGCCGAGGCGCCGGTCGACGTCGCCGTGATCGAGGTCGGCATGGGCGGCGAGTGGGACTCCACCAACGTCGTGCAGAGCCAGGTGCAGGTGTTCACGCCGATCGCGATCGACCACGCCAAGCAGCTCGGCGGGACCGTCGCCGAGATCGCCCGCACGAAGTCCGGCATCATCAAGCCCTCGTCGTCGATCGTCTCGAGCGCACAGACGCCCGAGGCGCTCGCCGAGCTGCAGCGCGCGGCCGAGCTCACCGAGTCGACCCTCGCGGTCGAGGGGGACGGCTTCCGGCTCATCGACGTGACGCCGGCCGTCGGCGGCCAGCTCATCACCGTGCAGGGCATCGCCGGACGCTACGACGACCTGTTCCTGCCGCTCTTCGGTCGGCACCAGGCGCACAACGCCGCCGTCGCGATCGCCGCCGTCGAGGCCTTCCTCGGCCGCGGCTCGCAGGCCCTCGACGAGGACGTCCTGTCCGAGGGACTCGCCGGTGCGACCAGCCCCGGCCGGCTCCAGCCGATCGCCACCGGTCCGACCGTGGTGGTCGACGCGGCCCACAACCCGCACGGCGCACGCGCGCTCGCCGAGGCGCTCCCCGTGGCGTTCCCGTCCGAGCACGTGGTCGGCGTCGTCGGCATCCTCGGCGACAAGGACGCCCGCGGCTTCGTCCGCGCGCTCAAGGACACGGTCGCGACCTTCGTCGTGACCCAGCCGCCAGGGGAGCGCGCCCTCGACGCGGACGAGTTCGCCCGGGTCGTGGTCGACGAGGTCGGCGAGGACCGGGTCGTCGTCGAGCCGTCGCTCGAGGCCGCCCTCCAGGAAGCCCGTGACCTCGCGGACGACGCCGAGGCGGACGACGCCATGGTGCTCGTCGCGGGCTCGATCGTGATGGTGGGTCGGGTCATGGACCTGGTCCACGCCGAAGGCGGGACGAAGTGACGGACGCGGGCCGCGCCTCCAGGACCCCACGCGCACCGCGCACCCGTCGGCCGCGACGCGATCGCGGTGCACGGGAGAGCCTGCTGTCGATCACCCTCGTGCTCGAGGCGATCATGTTCTTCTTCCCGATGCTCGTCGTGTTCGGCAAGGGGACGCTCCCGCCGGCGGTCGCGTTCGGCGGTGGCATCGGCTCGATGATCGTGCTGGCGCTGGCCTCTCGCCTGACCGGCAACCGCGCCGGTGTAGGGTTCGGGTGGCTGCTGCAGGCGGCCATCCTCGCCACCGGGTTCATCGAACCGTTCATGTTCGCCGTGGCCGTGGTGTTCCTGGCGCTGTGGGTCTTCTGCTTCGTCAAGGGCGGTCAGCTCGACCGTCAGAACGCCGCGAGACGCGCGGCCCTCGGCGAGGACTGACCACCCCGTTCGACCACGAAACACCAGGAGTTCCGCGTGTCCGATCTCGAAGAGACCCTCGTCCTCGTCAAGCCCGACGGCGTCGCCCGCCAGCTCACCGGTGAGATCCTCCGCCGGATCGAGGCCAAGGGCTACGAGATCGTCGACCTGAAGATGGTGACGGCGCCCCGTGACCTGCTCGACGCCCACTACGAGGAGCACCAGGGCAAGCCGTTCTTCGAGCCCCTCGTCGAGTTCATGCAGTCCGGCCCGGTCGTCGCCGTGCGCGTCGCCGGCAACGGCGTCATCGCCGGCTTCAGGTCGCTCGCCGGCACCACCGACCCGACCTCGGCCGCGCCCGGGACGATCCGCGGCGACCTCGGCCGCGACTGGGGCCTCAAGGTGCAGCAGAACCTCGTGCACGGCTCCGACAGCCCCGAGTCGTCGGCGCGCGAGCTCGCGCTCTGGTTCGCCTGAGTCCGGGGGACCGACGCGTGACGAACAACGACCGTCCCTCGAAGAACGAGCGTCGCCAGCACGCCCGTGACGTCGCCCGGCAGCGCGCCGAGGCCGAGAAGCGCCGCAAGCGCCGCAACCGCTGGTTCCTGCAGGGCGGCATCGGCCTCGGGATCATCGCCGTCGCCGCGATCGTCGCGATCGTGGTGGTGAACGTGAACAACCAGCCGGCCGTGTCCGCGGCCGGGCCGAAGAACATGGCGACCGGTGCGATCCAGTTCACCGGCAGCGACGGCACGGTCACCCCCGTGACCTCCGGCGCGGTGTCGGCGAAGGCCACCCCGTCCCCGGTGCCCACCGCGGCCGCCGACGGGAAGGTCCAGGTCACCGAGTACGTCGACTGGGCCTGCCCGGTCTGCAAGCAGTTCGAGGCCGCCTACGCCGACCAGATCCTCGACAAGGTGAAGTCCGGCGACGCGACCCTCGCGATCCAGCCCGTGTCGATCCTCGACCGCAGCTACCAGAACTCGCGGTACGCCAGCCGTGCCGCGAACGCCGCGATGTGCGTCGCGAACTACGCGCCGGACAAGTTCCTCGACGTCCAGACGCAGTTCTTCGACAACCAGCCGGAGGAGGGCACGAAGGGCCTGACGAACGCCGAGATCGCGAAGCTCGTCACGGCCGGCGGCGCGACCGGGTCGAACGTCTCCGAGTGCCTGTCGAGCGAGCGCTTCCGCGGGTGGGTGACGAAGTCCACGAACGCCGTGCTGGCCGATCCGGCACTGCAGGGCACGCAGGGCTTCGGCACGCCGACCGTCCTCGTGAACGGCAAGAAGATCGCCACGCTGACCGACGTGATCACCGAGATCGACGCCGCGTCGAAGTAGCACGCTGGACGACGACGGCCCCCGCTTCCGATCGGAAGCGGGGGCCGTCGTCGTCCAGAGCAGCCGGGATTACGCCTTCCCGCCGTTCTGCTCCACGAACGCGGCGAAGGCGTCCGTGTCGGTGAGGGAACCGTTGTACTGCTTGCCGTTGACGATCACGGTGGGGGTCCCGGTGACCTTGTCGAGCGACGAGTTCGGGATCGGGGCGTTGAGCACCCGGTTCGTCGCGTCGGCAACCCACCCGGCGAATTTCTGGTCCGTGATGCACGACGCCACGTTCTCGTTCGTCGCCCCGGCGGCCTTCGCCAGTGACGCGAGCTTGTCGTTCGTGAGGCCGCGCGTGCTCTCGGACGGCTGGTTCTCGTAGAGCGACGTGTTGTACGCGAGGAACGCGTCCGGGTCGTAGTTCGCGACGCAGGCTGCGGCGGCGGCCGAACGGGTCGAGTACTTCGAGCCGAGGGACACGCGGTCGAGCAGGTTGAACGGGTGCAGCTCGAGCGTCGCCGAGCCGTCCTTCACCCACTGCTGGATCTGGGACATCTGGCTCGTCTCGAACTGGTTGCAGTACGGGCACATGTAGTCCGAGTACACGGTGATGTTCGCGACCGAGTCGTCCTGCTTCGTCGGGGTCGGCTTCCCGCCCTCCGGCGTGGCCTTCGTGGTGACGGGGACGATCTGCCCGTTCGAGCCCGTCAGGAGCACACCGTCGCTCGCCATGTTCTTCGGCCCGGGGCCGGCGGGTTGCACGGAGTTCGCGACGACCACGACGACGATCGCGGCGACCGCGAGCGCGCCGACGATGATGCCGCTGATCCCCAGGGTCTTGTTGCGGCGTCGACGCGCCTGCTCCTTCGCGCGGGCGAGGCGTGCGCGCTCCCGCGCTGCCTCCCGCCGGGCCTTCTTGCTCTCGTTCTCGCTCATCGCCATCGAGCGTAGGTCGTGCCGGTGGGCCGATCGGCCGATCTGGCTGGGAAGGACCCAGGAATTCGATGACGCGTCATCGGCAACGCTCAGCGGGCGCTCAGAAGGAGGAGAGGACCCGCGGGAACACGATGAGGATCGACACGGCGATGAACAGGTAGTTCGCCAGCGGGAACGCCCAGCAGAAGGGCAGCAGGGTCCGACCGAGCCGCTGTGCGCCGGCGCCGAAGCGCCCCTGCGCGGCGTTCCAGATCGTGAACACCCAGAACATCGGGATCGTCATCGACCACACGAGCATGCACCACGGGCAGAGCGCGCCGATGAACCAGACGGTCTGGGTGAAGAGCCACGTGACGAAGACCCACGCCAGGAACACGCCCGCGTTGAACGCGATCCAGAACCAGCGCGAACCGTTCCGGAACCCGGCGAGGAGCATGACCGCGACGGCGATCGGCGCGACGAAGCCCATGACGCCGAGCAGCGGGTTCGGGAACCCGAGCAGGTGCCCCTGCCAGCTGGCCATCACGTCCGAGCAGTTGATGAACGGGTTGACGTCGCAGGACAGCACTGCCTGGGGGTGCGCGTACTTCTCGAACTCGTCGATGACCAGTCGGAACGCCCCGTACAGGCCGACGGCACCGGTGATCAGGAGGAAGACGCCCATGGCGATCGGACGGCGGACGGCAGGTGCTGGCGTGCTCACGGCGTCATCATCGCATGCTCGATCCGGTCCTTTCCCGGTGCGGCATGCGATAATCCCTGGAGGTCGTGCGGCCATCCGCACGACGACGAAAGCTTTCCGGGCCCAGCCCGGACGATCAGGTGCGGTGAGAGCGCACCGTGACCGGGACGCGCGCGACGCGACGGTCACAAGACAGCGAACGCGGGGGCGTGGTCGCCACCCGCTACAACTACAGAATTCCCGCCGTCCGGACAGGATGCGAGCGGGGTCAAGGAGTGCACCAGGTCCATGGTGGAGCAGAACAACGACAACACGAACAACGAAGAAGTCGCACCGAAGCGTCGAGGCCGCCTGTTCGGCGGCCGGCGCGCCCGGTCGGCCGGCCAGGAGGCACGGGGTGACGCCGCGCAGACCGGTCCCGTCGAGCAGGTGACCGGGTCCCCGGCGGACGGCACGTCCGACGCCGGCGCGGAGACGCTCGCGGTGACGGACGCAGCGCCGGACGCCGGGGGAGCGCCGGAGGCGCCCACCGTGTCGGTCGCCGTCGAGGCGACCGCCGGCGGCGACGAGCCGCACGACGTGAGCACCCTCACGGGCGACCTGCCGGTCATCACGGCCGGTGACGACACCGAGACCGCAGCCGCACCGGCCGCGACGGTCGAGGCGGACGCGAGCAGCGCCTCCAGTCCGGCGGAGCCCGTCGACGAGCCGTTCGTCCCCAAGGCGACGAGCACGCTCAGCCTGATCTTCCACGCCCCGGTCCTGCCGGATCTGCCCGAGCGCGCGCCCCGTCACGACGAGGACGACGACGACGAGCAGGGCGGCGGACGCCGTCGGTCGCGTCGCCGCGGCACGAGCGCCGACCGCGAAGGCCGTGAGCCCCGTGAGCCGCGCGAGCCGCGGGACCACCAGGAGCCCCGCCGCCGCGAGGTCGAGTACATCACCGAGCCGCAGAAGGTGAAGGGCTCGACGCGGCTCGAGGCGAAGAAGCAGCGCCGCCGCGACGGGCGCGATGCCGGTCGTCGTCGCCAGGTCGTCACCGAGGACGAGTTCCTCGCCCGCCGCGAGAGCGTCGACCGGCAGATGATCGTCCGGTCGAGTGCCTCGAAGATCGAGATCGGCGTGCTCGAGGACGGTGTCCTCGCCGAGCACTACGTGACGAAGTCGCACAACGTGTCGCTCATCGGCAACGTGTACCTCGGCAAGGTGCAGAACGTCCTGCCCTCGATGGAGGCGGCGTTCGTCGACATCGGTCGCGGTCGCAACGCCGTGCTGTACGCGGGCGAGGTCGACTGGAACTCGGTCGACACCGGCAACCACGGGCGTCGGATCGAAGCCGCGCTCAAGCCGGGCGACAAGGTCCTCGTGCAGGTCACGAAGGACCCGGTCGGGCACAAGGGCGCCCGTCTGACGAGCCAGGTCTCGCTGCCGGGCCGCTACCTCGTGTACGTGCCGAACGGCTCGATGAACGGCATCTCGCGCAAGCTGCCGGACACCGAGCGTGCGCGCCTCAAGAAGATCCTCAAGGAGGTCCTCCCGGAGCACGCGGGCGTCATCGTCCGCACCGCCGCCGAGGGCGCGACCGAGGAGCAGCTCACCCGCGACGTGCAGCGCCTCACCAGCCAGTGGGAGGCGATCCAGAAGAAGGTCGCGAACGGCCAGGCGCCGGTCATGCTCCACTCGGAGCCGGACCTGCTCGTGAAGATCGTCCGCGACGTCTTCAACGAGGACTTCACCAAGCTCATCATCGACGGCTCCGCGGCGCGCGAGACGATCGACGAGTACCTCACCGCGGTCGCGCCGGACCTCAAGGACCGCGTCGAGATCTACGACGGCCCGGACTCCTTCGAGGAGTACCGCCTCAACGAGCAGATCGAGAAGGCCCTCGACCGCAAGGTCTGGCTGCCCTCCGGCGGTTCGCTCGTGATCGACCGCACCGAGGCCATGACGGTCGTCGACGTCAACACGGGGAAGTTCGTCGGGTCCGGCGGCAACCTCGAGGAGACCGTCACGAAGAACAACCTGGAAGCGGCCGAGGAGATCGTCCGCCAGCTCCGCCTGCGGGACATCGGCGGCATCATCGTCGTCGACTTCATCGACATGGTGCTCGAGTCGAACCGCGACCTCGTGCTGCGTCGACTCGTCGAGTGCCTCAGCCGTGACCGGACGAAGCACCAGGTCGCCGAGGTCACCTCGCTCGGCCTCGTGCAGATGACCCGCAAGAAGATCGGCGTGGGGCTCCGCGAGTCCCTCGACGAGGTCAACGCCAAGGTCAACGACAACAACGCCGACCCGGGGCCGTCGAAGAGCCGTCGCAAGAGCCGCGGTGGGGCCGGCAACGGCGGGTCCAACGGTGGGAACGGTTCGAACGGTTCGAACGGTGGGAACGGGTCGAACGGCGGGTCCGGCAACGGTTCGTCGTCGAACGGCTCGTCGCACGCGCACCAGATCACGGACGACGTGAAGAGCGCGCTGTCCCGGATCGCCGCATCGACCATCCCGCACGAGGAGCACGACGGGGCTGCGACCCCGGCTTCGGCGTCCTCTGCGGTGTCGGCGGGTTCGGCGGCATCGGCTGCATCGGCGGCATCGGCTCCGGAGGCACCCGCCGCGGAGTCCGGTCCGGACACCGGCGCGTCGCAGTCCGAGCACGGCGAGCAGTCGTCGGGCTCGAAGCGTCGACGTCGTCGTGGTGGCCGCGGTGCCGGTGCGCCCGAGACGACGGCGGACACCGCTTCCGGCTCGTCCTCGACGCCCGATGCACCGTCCGCGCCCGAGCAGGACACGTCGGCTGTTGCCGCTCCGGCTGCGGTGGCTCCGGTCGCTGCTGCTCCCGTCGTCGAGGACGTGCCGGCCAAGGCGCCGACCCGCCGTCGGGTGAGCTCGAGCGCCCCGGTGACCCCGGCCGAGACCTCGGTCGCGATCCTCGACATCCCGATCGCCGCCACGAAGCGCGAGCCGCGCCAGGTCAGCGGGGACGCCGAGTCCCTGCTCGACTCCGTGCTGCAGGCGCTCCCGGAGCCCAAGCAGCCGGGGCAGGGCCGTTCGCGGTCCCGTCGCGTCTCGTCCCCGAGCATCAGCGCACCGGCGACGGCCGAGGGTGACGACACCGACGACGGCGCCGTGATCCTGGGGAACTGACGATGTCGAACCCCGGCGATCCGCAGCGGTCGCAGCACGATCGTGGGTACTACGGCGCGGGCTGGTCCCAGCCCGCGCCGCCCGCCGGTGCCCCGCAGCAGCCGGGCGGAGCGTACGGGGGACCGCAGCAGTACGGCGGGCCACAGCAGTCCGGCGTCCCGTACCGCGGGCCGCAGTACGGCGGGGCAGCGCCGGCTCCGCGGCCGCCGCGGACGCCGGCGGATCCGCGTCGGGCCTTCGCTCCGGGAGCGTCGGTCACGAACACGGCCGGCGCGCTCATCGCCGTCGTGTCGATCGTCCTCGTCGAGTTCGTCTCGGGGCTCGTCGGCCTGCTCGGCGCCTCGTTCGTGGTGCACCCGTTCGCGAGCTACGGCGCGGGCGGCAGCCTGGTCGGCGGGTTCGTGTCCGGGGTGTTCGCCACGCCGTTCCCGTTCTACGCCGGGGCCTTCCTCGCGCTGGCGTTCCTCACGCCCGTCGACCGACGGAGCCCGCTGCCGACGGTGCTCCTCCGCGCCGTGCTCGCCGGGGCCGCTGGGACGATCGCCCTGGCGCTCGTCGGGGTCTTCACGGGCACGTTCAGCGCCGTCCGCTCGGGAGGCGCCCAGCTCCTGATCGACGTCGTCACCCGCCCGCTGCAGTCCGGTGTGCCGTTCACGCTGATGCTCATCGCGACGTCGACCGCGGCGTGGCTCTGGCTCGGGCGGCCCCGGGGCGGACGTCGTGCACCCGGAGCACCCGGCACGCCCGGGACGGTCCGACCGGCCGACGCGGTGCCGCCGGCGACCGTGCAGCCGTCGTCGCAGCAGGGTCAGGCGGGTCAGCCGGGGGCGCAGGGGGCCCAGGTGCCGCCGTACGCGCCGCCGCAGCCCCCGTCGAACCCGTGGGGTGGCCCGGCGCCGCGCTGAGCCGCTGAGCGGCCGCGTGCGGCTCATGGCCGTGTGCCGTGTGCCGGGCGCCGGGCGCCGACGTGGTGCGACATGGTCGAGGTCGTCCGACGTCGACCATGTCGCACGTTGCGTGCGTCGTCCGTTGCGGACGCGGGGGTGCGACATCCCCGACGTCGTCCGACCTCGGCGATGTCGTTCGGGCTCGCCACGCGCGACGGCGCCGCACCGCCGCGCCACGCCACGCCCGGGAGTCGGCCGCGCGCCGAGGGAGCTGCCCGGCGGGGCGGGGGTGCGCCGCGCCTCCTGGACCGCCGCGCGCCACCGCGCCGTGCCGCGTGCGAGGTGCCGAGCAGGGTGCGAGGGAACGACCGTCGCACCCAGCACGGGACATCGCACCGTGCGTGGGCGGCCGCGCGCTCAGAACGTGTGCTTGTCCCGCTGGGCGACCCGCAGCCCGCTGCCGATCAGGCGCAGGACCAGCTCCCGCCCGGTGACCGCCGTGGCCCCCGCGGCGACGAGTTCCTCGTAGCGCGACAACGGCACGTCGTAGTGGTCGTGGTCGAACGCACGGCGTGGGATACCGACGCGTCCAGCGAACTCGTGCAGCTCGTCGTATGATGTGTCACTGACGAGGTGCGACCACAGAGTGTCGTGTGCGGGCCACGTCGGCGGGTCGATCATCACGGTCACACGGCAATCGTACGTGTGTCGCCGTTTGACCGGACCTGGGGGCATCGAGTATTCTCGATCCCTGGTGTCAGCGGGCCGTTCTGCCTGCGTCGCCGATCGGGCCCGGCCCTCCGGGAACCGCTCGTGCAGAAGTGGGCACCCGAGACTTCCCTCAAGCAGAGTTACGTAAGGATTTCCACGTGGTTTACGCAGTAGTGCGCGCCGGCGGCCGTCAGGAGAAGGTCGAGGTCGGCACGATCATCACGATCGACCGTGCCAAGGCCGACGACAAGGGCAACATCGACCTCGCCCCGGTGCTCCTCGTGGACGGTGACAAGATCACGTCGGCGGCTTCCGAGCTCGCCAACGTGACGGTCACCGCCGAGGTGCTCGAGGACCTCCGCGGTCCGAAGGTCGTCATCCAGAAGTTCAAGAACAAGACCGGGTACAAGAAGCGTCAGGGTTTCCGCGCTGAGCTCACCCGCGTCAAGATTACCTCGATCGCGTAAGGCGGGAGTAGAAGATGGCACACAAGAAGGGTGCGAGCTCCACTCGCAACGGTCGTGACTCGAACGCACAGCGCCTCGGCGTGAAGCGCTTCGGTGGCGAGGTCGTCAACGCCGGTGAGATCATCCTCCGCCAGCGCGGTACCCACTTCCACCCGGGCGCCAACGTCGGCCGCGGTGGCGACGACACGCTGTTCGCCCTCTCGGCCGGTGCGGTCGAGTTCGGTACCAAGGGCGGCCGCAAGGTCGTCAACATCGTCAACGCGTAAGCAGTTCGACGATCTGACTCTGCGGGAGGGGCGGGCCACGTGCCCGCCCCTCCCGTTCTTTCGTTGCAACACCAAGGAGTGGACCCATGGCGACCTTCGTCGACCGCGTGACCCTGCACCTCACCGCGGGGAACGGCGGCAACGGCTGCGTGTCGGTCCGCCGTGAGAAGTTCAAGCCGCTGGCCGGCCCGGACGGCGGCAACGGCGGTGACGGTGGCGACATCGTCCTCGTTGCTGACCCCCAGGTGACGACCCTGCTCGGCTACCATCGCTCGCCGCACCGTTCCTCCAAGAACGGGCAGCCCGGCATGGGCGACATGCGGAGCGGCATCAGCGGTGAGACGCTCGAGCTCCCGCTGCCGATCGGCACCGTCGTGTACGACGAGGACGGCGACGTCCTCGCGGACATGACCGAGCCGGGCATGCGTGTCGTCATCGCCCCCGGCGGTCAGGGCGGTCTCGGCAACGCTGCGCTCTCGACCACGAAGCGCAAGGCCCCCGGGTTCGCGCTGCTCGGCACCGAGGGCTGGGCCGGTGACGTCAGCCTCGAGCTGAAGACCATCGCCGACGTCGCCCTCGTCGGGTTCCCGAGCGCCGGCAAGTCCTCGCTCATCGCCGCGATCTCCGCCGCGAAGCCGAAGATCGCCGACTACCCGTTCACGACCCTCACGCCGAACCTCGGCGTCGTCGAGTCCGGGTCCACCCGCTTCACCGTCGCCGACGTCCCCGGTCTGATCGAGGGCGCGTCGGAGGGCAAGGGCCTCGGCCTCGAGTTCCTCCGTCACGTCGAGCGCTGCGAGGCCCTCCTGCACGTGATCGACTGCGCCACGCTCGACCCCGGCCGTGACCCGATCAGCGACCTCGACGTCATCCTCGGCGAACTCGAGCGCTACCCGGTCCCCGAGGGCCAGGTGCCGCTGCTCGAGCGCCCGCAGATGATCGCGCTCAACAAGGTCGACGTGCCCGAGGCCGAAGAGCTCGCCGCCTTCGTGCGCGACGAGCTCGAGGGCCGTGGCTACCGCGTCTTCCCGATCTCGACCGCGTCCCGCAAGGGCCTGCGCGAGCTGACGTTCGCGCTGGCCGACGTCGTGGAGCAGGCCCGCGCCTCCCGTGCCGCCGAGCCGGTGGCCGAGCGCATCGTCCTCCGCCCCAAGGCGGTCGACGACAAGCCCTTCACCATCCGCGCCGAAGGCGGCGAGGAACACCGCTTCTACCGCATCCGCGGTGCGAAGCCGGAGCGCTGGGTGCAGCAGACCGACTTCACCAACGAAGAGGCGATCGGCTACCTCGCCGACCGACTGGCGAAGCTCGGCGTCGAGGACGGCCTGTTCAAGGCCGGAGCCGTCGCCGGGTCCACCGTCGTCATCGGTGGCGACGGCGGCACGATCTTCGACTGGGAGCCCACGCTCACCTCGACCGCGGAGCTCATCACGAGCGCCCGCGGGACCGACGCCCGGATCGGCGCGACCTCGCGTCCGACCCGCAACGAGCGTCGCGAGGAGTACTTCGAGCGCATGGACGCCAAGGCCGCGGCGCGTGCCGAGCTCGAGCAGGAGCGCATCGCCGGGCTGTGGGCGGAGGACGGAGACCTGTCTCCCGCCGAAGCCGACCGGGACGACAGGGACTGACCACGGCATGACCGACACGACCGCACGCACCGACCTCGGACCCGTCACCCGGCGCGAGGACATCCCGCGTGCCAAGCGGATCGTGGTCAAGGTCGGGTCGTCGTCGGTCAGCGGTGACAACACCGGGCAGATCGCTCCGCTCGTCGACGCCATCGCGGCAGCGCACGCCCGGGGGACCGAGGTCGTCCTCGTGTCCTCCGGTGCCATCGCCACCGGGTTCCCGTTCCTCGGGCTCGAGGGCCGCCCCGACGACCTCGCCACCCAGCAGGCCGCCGCCGCGACCGGGCAGAACGTCCTGATGTTCCGGTACCAGAAGGAACTCGACCGGCACGCGGTCGTCGCGGCGCAGATCCTCCTGACCGCTGGGGACCTGCAGAACCCGACGCACCGGGTGAACGCGCAGCGGGCCATCGACCGGCTGCTCGCGCTGCGGGTGCTGCCGATCGTGAACGAGAACGACACCGTGGCGACGCACGAGATCCGCTTCGGGGACAACGACCGGCTCGCGGCGCTCGTGGCCCGGCTGCTCGGGGCCGATGCGCTCGTGCTGCTGTCCGACGTGGAGTCGCTCTACACGCGGCCCCCAGAGCAGCCCGGCGCGGAGCCGATCACGCACGTGCCGTTCGGCGACGAGCTCGCCGGGGTCACGTTCGGGTCGATCGGTGCCGCGGGCGTGGGGACCGGGGGAGCGGGGACGAAGGTCGCTGCCGCCCGGCTCGCGGCCGAGGCCGGCACGGCGGTGCTCGTGACGGCGACGGCGCTCGTGGAGCGGGCGTTGGCGGGGGAGCCGGTCGGGACCTGGTTCGAGGCGGCGGCGCGGGGCTGACGGGGTACGGGAGGCGCGGGTCGGCTTCGACCCGCCGCTCACGTCCGCCGAGGGGGCATTGTTCGTCACTCTCGGCGCTTCGGAGCGACGGATTCCGCGACCTCGGCGGCACGCCTGCGGCGTGTCGTGCCCGCACGCGGGGCGCGCGGACCGAGTGGTGCGGGCGCTGCGGGCGTGTGCTGACTCGTCCACAGGAGCCGCGCCTCCAGGGCCCTCCACAGGTGAGCCGGACCGCCGTCATGTGGCGGACCCCCGCGCCTAGAATCGAGCCATGTCGCTGACCGCATCCGCCCCGACCCTGACCGACAAGCTCGTCGCTGCGCGCGACGCGGCGTCGGTCCTCGCCACGGCGACGACCGCGGTGAAGGACGCGGCGCTCCTCGCGATCGCGGCGGGCGTGCGACAGGCGACGGACGAGATCGTCGCGGCCAACCACGAGGACCTCTTGGCGGGCGAAGAGAGCGGGCTCTCGTCCGGGCTCCTGGACCGGTTGCGGCTCGATCCCGTCCGCATCGACGCCCTCGCCGCCGCGGTCGAGCACGTCGTCGGCCTCACCGACCCGGTCGGGCAGCACGTCCGCGGGTCGCGGTTGCCGAACGGGCTGCAGCTCTCCCAGGTGCGGGTGCCGTTCGGGGTCGTCGGCGCGATCTACGAAGCGCGGCCGAACGTCACGGTCGACATCGCCAGCCTCGCGCTGAAGAGCGGCAACGCGGTCGTGCTCCGGGGCGGCTCGGCGGCGCAGCGCACCAACGCGGTGCTCGTCGCCCGGATCCAGGACGCCGTCGCCTCGGCGGGGCTGCCGCGCGAACTCGTGCAGACGATCGACGAGTTCGGGCGTGCCGGCGCGACCGACCTGATGCGGGCACGCGGGCTCGTCGACGTGCTCATCCCGCGGGGCAGCGCGTCACTGATCCAGACCGTCGTGACCGAGTCGCAGGTGCCCGTGATCGAGACGGGTGCCGGGGTCGTCCACGTGTTCCTCGACGAGTCGGCACCGCTCGACCGGTCGATCGACATCGTCCTGAACAGCAAGGTGCAGCGGCCCAGCGTGTGCAACGCGCTCGAGACGCTCCTCGTGCACGAGCGGGCGGCCGACCGGCTCCTGCCCGCGCTGGCCGGCCGGCTGCGGGCCGCCGGCGTCACGCTCCGCGGTGACGACGCCACGCGGGTGCTCGTGCCCGGTGTGCTCCGGGCGACGGACGACGACTGGGCGACCGAGTCGATGGACCTCGACCTGTCCGTCCGGGTGGTGCCCGACGTCGATGCGGCGATGGCGCACATCGCGCGCTGGTCGACGCACCACACCGAGTCGATCGTCACGAACGACGTCGACACGGCCGAGCGCTTCCTGGCCGAGGTCGACTCCGCGGTCGTGATGGCGAACGCCTCGACGCGGTTCACCGACGGCGGGGAGTTCGGGTTCGGTGCCGAGGTGGGGATCTCCACGCAGAAACTGCACGCTCGTGGGCCGATGGGGCTGCCCGAGCTGACGAGCACCAAGTGGATCGTGCGCGGGCAGGGACAGATCCGCGGCTAGACTGAACGGCGAATTCCCCCGACCGAACGGAGCATCGGATCAATGACCTTCCTCGCAGAAGCCGCTGAGCACGCCTCGGGGGTCCCCGCGTACGTGTTCCCGCTCGTCGGTGCCCTCTTCTTCGCGTTCCTCGGGTTCGTGACCTGGAGCTTCCGCGACGTGGCCTACCGCCACTCGCACAAGTTCGAGGCCACGCGCACCCACGAGACGGGTGTCGACGAGTTCGGTCGCGCCGAGCACTGACCCGCGACTCCATGCTCGAGAGCACGGGGCGGCCACGCATCGGCGTGATGGGTGGCACGTTCGACCCGATCCACAACGGCCACCTCGTGGCAGCGTCCGAAGTGGCGCGCGCGTTCGACCTCGACGAAGTGGTCTTCGTCCCCACGGGGCAGCCGTACATGAAGTCCGGTGTGACCGACGCCGAGCACCGCTACCTCATGACCGTCGTCGCCACGGCGTCGAACCCGATGTTCACCGTGAGCCGCGTGGACATCGACCGCCCGGGCCCGACCTACACCGTCGACACGCTGAAGGACCTGCACGAGCAGCGACCCGACGCGCAGCTGGTCTTCATCTCCGGCGCAGACGCCGTCCAGCAGATTGTCGACTGGAAGGACCATGATGGCCTCTGGGACCTCGCGCACTTCGTCGCTGTGACACGTCCGGGACACGCCTTGAGCATCACGGGTCTGCCCGAACGAGACGTAAGCTTGCTCGAAGTTCCCGCGCTGGCAATATCGTCGACCGACTGCCGCGACCGGGTGAGACGTGGTTTCCCCGTGTGGTACTTGGTCCCCGACGGTGTCGTCCAGTACATCTCCAAGCACCATCTGTATCGGAGCGTTGCATGAGTTCGTCCGACGCGCAGCCGCCCCTGTCGCGGCGCCAGGCGCGCGAGCGGGAGCGTGCCGCCGCGGGCGGTGCGCAGCCCGTGACGCCGCCCCCGACCGTCGCCGCCCTGGCCGAGCAGCCGGAAGTGCGCCACCGTCCCGGCAGCCACGTCGCTCCCGCCCCTGGCGCACCCGCACAGTCCGCCGTGCCGTCGTCGGCCTCGTCCGCCGGCTCCGGTGTGCCGTCGATGCCCCCGGCCTCGGCGACCGAGATCGTCCCCGGCTCGGGCGGACTCACCCGTCGGCAGATCCGGCAGCTGCGTGCGGCCGAGGGGCAGGCGATCCAGCCCGTCCCGCTGCAGAACCCGACCCCGCAGTCGTCCGACCGCACCGTCGAGGACGTCCTCGGCTCGGTCGACGCGCTGCACGGTGGACCGGAGCGCCCTGGCACGCCGGACGCGACGGGCACGTCGGCCCCCGCCGAGTCCGAGCCGCTCGCGCAGGAGTCCTCCGTCGACTCCGAGCCCTCGGCCGAGACGGTCGTGCTCGACCAGGCAGCCGTGGCGCAGGCGACCGAGGCGGACGGATCGCCCGACGCGATCGAGCCCCTCGAGGAAGCCGCCGCCCACAGCGAAGAGCCGCGTCGCCACCGTTCGACCTGGGCCCCGCCCGAGGCCACCGAGCCGTCCGACACCGAAGCCGACTCGGACACGCCGGGCACGCCGGATGCTCCGGACACGCTGGGCACCCCGGGCGTCCCTGCCACGGCGCAGCGGACCCCGATCCAGTCCTCCACGCCGGCGGTGTTCCCGCTCTCGCTGGACGAGGACGACACGAACGAGGTCCCGGTCCAGAACGCCGCCCAGCCCGCGCGCGCCGCCTCGGCACCCACGTCGAGTGGCGCGCCGTCGTCCGCCGGCGATGGTGAAGCCGATGGCCCCCGCGTGCCGGCTTCGTTCCAGCGTCCGGCCGAGCCGAAGCCCCTCACGACCGCGTTCGAGCCGCCCGTCGGCCACTGGTCGCAGCAGGCGCACGACTCGAACGACGCCGAGGTCCACGACGAGGAGACCGGCACGCGCCGCGTCGCCGTGACCAACACGAACGCGATCATCCTGCCGAACTCGGCCCTCGCGGACCCGACGGGTGCGCTGAACGCCACGGGCGAGGTCATCCTCACCGGCTCGATCGACCTGCCGGCGTCGCTGTCCTCGACCGGGTCGCACCGGCCGATCGACGGTGCCGAGGTCGACCGTCTGCTCGAGCAGCACGACGAACAGCCCGACACGGACGCCAGCCCGGTCCGTGCCAGCCGTGCAGTGTCGAGCCACACTTCGACGCGGCAGGTCGTCCTCGCCGCGGCCAAGCCGAAGGAGTCGCGGATGCCGGTCGTCCTCGCCGTGACCATCGGCTCGGTCGGTGTCGCGGCGGCCGCCGTCATCATCGTCTCGCTCCTCGTCACCCACACGTTCTGAGTTCTCCCCACCGCGCACGGCCTGGCCGTGTGTCGGTGGGTGGCTTATGATCGTGACCCATCAAGCGATCCGGCAGCCTGCCAGGTCGACCGACCGGAAGGAATCCGTGACCGCCTCCTCACGCGCAGTGGAACTCGTGCAGATCGCCGCCCAGGCGGCCGACGCCAAGCAGGCCGAGGACCTCGTCGCCCTCGACGTGACCGGGCCGCTGCAGCTCACCGACGTGTTCCTGCTCGCGACCGGCCGGAACGAGCGCAACGTGCTCGCCATCGCGGACGAGATCGAAGAGCGCCTCCTCGAAGCCGGGGCCAAGCCGCTCCGTCGTGAAGGCCGGAGCGAGGGCCGCTGGGTCCTCATCGACTTCGGCGACATCGTCGTGCACGTCTTCCACGAAGAAGACCGCCAGTACTACTCGCTCGAGCGTCTCTGGTCGGACTGCCCGACCATCCCGCTCGAGCTCCCGGTGGACCACACCGCGTAGGTGCGACGCGCCCGGGTGGCGGCGACGATTTCGTCACCCGGCGTTCGCATGGTGTACGCTTCTATGGTGCCTCCGGGGAACGGAGGCACACTGAAGTCGGTGGGAACACCAACACTTCGGGTCTGTGGCGCAGCTGGTAGCGCACCTGCATGGCATGCAGGGGGTCAGGGGTTCGAGTCCCCTCAGATCCACCATCACCCCCGCGGTTCTCCGGAACCGCGGGGGTCTTCTCGTTCCGGGGATGCGCGCCCGAGGCGATCCGGCTCCCGCGTCCCCAGTACGCTGAGCGCATGAGCAGCGACGCACCCCTGTCCGGTTCCGCCCTGACGATCACCGCCGGCGGCTACACGGCCGAGATCGCCTCGGTGGGGGCGACACTGCGGACGTTCCGGTTCGAGGGACGCGACCTGGTCGTGCCGTTCGACGCCGACGAGGTCCGCCCGGCCTTCCGCGGAGCCGTCCTGGCGCCGTGGCCGAACCGGGTCGTCGGCGGGAAGTACACGTTCGGCGGGACCGAGCACGAGCTCGCGCTGACCGAGCCGAAGCGACAGCACGCGCTGCACGGACTGGTCGCCTGGACCGACTTCCGGATCGTCGCCCACGAACCGGACCGCGCGGTCCTCGGCACGACGGTGCCCGCACAGGCCGGCTACCCGTTCCGCGTCGAGGTGCTCGTCGAGTACCGCGTCGACGGCGAGGGGCTGCACACGACGGTCACCGGGACGAACACCGGTGCCGACGCGGCACCGTGGGGGACCGGTCCGCACCCGTACCTCGTCGCCGGCGAGGGTCGTGTCGACGACTGGACCCTGACGCTGCCCGCGGCCGAGGTGCTCGAGGTCACCGAGGACCGCCTCGTCCCGACGGGCCTCGCGCCGGTGCACGACGAGTTCGACCTGCGCTCCGCGACGCGCATCGGCGACCGGTTCATCGACCACGCCTTCACCGGGTTCGACCGCGACGCCGACGGCACCGCGACGATCGTCCTCACCGCCGCCGACGGCCGCGGTGTCCGTGCCTCGTTCGGCCCGGAGTGCGGCTGGGCGCAGGTGCACACCGCCGACCACGTCGTGCCGGAGTACCACCGTGCGGGTCTCGCGGTCGAGCCGATGACCTGTGCGCCGGACGCCTTCAACGCCGGGTCCGACGCCGGACTCGTCGTGCTCGAGCCCGGGTCCTCGTCGGCGGCCTCGTGGACGATCGCGGCGGTCTGACGGCAGCACCCGCGTCCGCCCGGATCGAGGTCCGGCGGCTGCCGTCGACTCCCGACCTCGGCGCCCTCGCCGCCGCGTCCGGCGCCGACGTGGTCTGGCTCGACTCCTCGCTGCCGGCCGGTTCGCCCCCGACCGCGCGCGCCCGTGCCCGGTGGTCGGTCCTGGCGCTGACGGACGGCCCGTTCGCAGCGCGGTTCCGGCACGAGACGCGACGGGCGTTCGTCGAGACGACCCCGGCGTCCCGATCGTGGTTCGGGGGCGTCGCGACCGCCGAGGGATCGGACCGACCCGCTTTCGCGGTCCTCACCGAGTTGCTCGCGCGCACCCCGGTGCTGCCGGAACCGGTCGCGGGCTGCGGCTTCGCGCTCGGCTGGGTCGGGTTCCTCGGCTACGAGCTCGGGCGCGAGTCGGGCGGCGTCGACCGGACGGCCGAGGGGCACGCGGACGCGGACCTGCGGTTCGTCGACCGCGCGGTGGTCGTGGACGCCGCCGGTGACGCCTGGGCACTCGCCCTGGCGAGCGATGCGGAACCCGGGGCCAGCGCGCGGAACCGCGCATGGCTGGAGACGGTGACCGCTCCGGTCACGCGGGTCGACGTCGACGACGTGGCCCTGTTCCTCCCGGGCCCCGCTCCGGCGACCGGGCGCGTCACGCGCGCCGCCTACGAGACGGCGGTGGACGCGTGCCGCGCGGAGATCCGTGCGGGCAACGCGTTCCAGGTGTGCCTCACGACCGCCTTCGCGGTGCCGCCGGTCCAGGAGGCGCGGTGGGGCCCCGTCACGGACCCCCACCTGACCGAGTACCTGCGGCTGCGCGCGGCGGACCCCGTCCCGTTCGGTGCGTACCTGCGGCTCGGCCCGCTGCGCGTGGCGAGCCGTTCTCCTGAGCGGTTCCTGCGGATCGATGCGTCCGGGACGGTGTCCGCGGAGCCGATCAAGGGGACCCGACGGCGCTCCGACGACCCTGTGGAGGACGAAGCGGTCCGTGCCGGACTCGCCGTGAGCGCGAAGGACCGTGCCGAGAACGTCATGATCGTCGACCTGCTCCGGAACGACCTGCTCCGGACGGCGGTACCGGGGTCGGTGCACGTCGACCGGCTCTGCGACGTCGAGACCTACGCGAGCGTGCACCAGATGGTGTCGACGATCGGTGCGGTCCTGCCCGAGGGGACGTCGCGGGCAGCCGTGGTGCACGCCGCCTTCCCTCCGGGGTCGATGACCGGCGCGCCGAAGATCAGTGCCATGGGGATCGCGGATCGGCTCGAGGACGGGCCTCGCGGGCTGTACTCGGGTGCGATCGGGTACTTCTCGGCCAGCGGCGCGGTCGACCTGTCGGTGGTGATCCGCACACTGGTGACGGTCATCGACGACCGGGGCACGGTGCGGTCGCGGTCGTTCGGTGCCGGCGGCGCGGTGACGTGGTCGTCGGTCGCCGCGGACGAGGCGGACGAGGTCGAGACGAAGACGCGCTCGGTGCTCGCCGGTGTGGGGGCCGTCGCCCGCTGGTGACGGCGGATCGTCGGGCGGCGGTGCCGGAGCACTCCTCCACAGGGCGCTGATCCACCGCTCACACGGCGTGTCGAACGCGTGTTCGAAGCAACTGTCCACAGGATGTCAGACCCGATTGACATCATCGAACACATGTTCGAATATGAGGGCATGCAGACGGCGGCGGCACTCCGATCGCCCGGGGCTCACGGAGAGCCGACCGGGCGGCCCGGTCCTGCCCGGCCGGTGCGGCGGGTCGACCACCTCGGTGACGCCCGCGCCGCACTCGAACGGATCACCTCGCTGCGGTCGCGTGTGGCCGAGATGGAGTCCACCCGGGTCGACACCGAGGGGCTGCCCACGGCCGAGGCGCTCGCACCGCTCCTGCCGGGTGGCGCGATCCGCGTGGGCGGGTCCTACTCGGTGCACGAGTCGGTGCTCCTCGCGATGACGATGCTGCAGGCCGCCTCGGCCGCCGGTGCCTGGTGCGCGGTGGTGGGGGTGCCGTCCTTCGGGGTCGAGGCAGCGGCCGCGGCCGGCATCGACCTCGAACGGCTCGTGCTCGTACCGGACCCGGGCGACCAGTGGCTCACCGTGACGGCCGCGCTGGCGGACGTCGCCCAGATCGTCCTCACCCGTCCGCTCGGTCGGGTGGTGCCGGGCGACGTCTCCCGGCTGTCGGCACGGCTGCGTCAGCGTGGTGGTGCGCTCGTCGCGCTCGGGTCCTGGCCCGGGGCCGACGTCTCGCTGCGGGTGACCCGGTCCGAGTGGAGCGGCATCGGGGACGGGCACGGCTTCCTGACGGAACGACGGGTCACGGTGTCGGCGTCCGGTCGTGCCGGAGCGGGGCGACCGGTGGACGCCGACCTGCTGCTGCCCGCGGCGGACGGCACGGTCCGGGCCGCCGTCCCCACCGCTGCGGCGTCCGGCCCCGGCCGGACGACACCCGTGCTGCGTCCCGTGGCGGTGGCGTCGTGAGCCCCCGGGGCGGCGGCCGGACCCGGACGACCGGGTCCCGGGTCACCGGTGCACTCGCCGGACGCGGGCCCGGGGCCGGCACGGGCGCGGCGGGCGTGCCCGATGCACGGTCGATCCGAGCCGACGCACTCGCCCGCGGTGGGGCGCTGCCCGAGCCCCCGCCGACCCGGACGATCGTGCTGTGGTGCCCGGACTGGCCGGTGATCGCGGCCGCTCGCGCTGCCGGGTCGCCGCCGGACCACCCGTTCGCCCTCGTGGTGAAGGGCCAGGTGTACGCCAGTTCCGCCAGCGCCCGGCAGCACGGCGTGGTCCGTGGGCTCCGCGTGCGCGAGGCACAGGCGCGCTGCCCCGAGCTCGTCGTGCAGCCCTACGACGACGCGCTCGACCACCGGGCGTTCGAGCCGGTCATCCGCGCGGTCGAGGCGGCGGTCCCCGGTGTCGAGGTCCTCCGCCCGGGCACCCTCGCGCTGCGGTCCCGCGGGCCGGCCCGGTACTACGGCGGAGAACGAGCCGCCGCGGCGACCCTCGCCGGCATCGCTGCCGACCACGGCGCTCCCGGGGTGCGCGCCGGCGTCGCGGACACCCCGTTCGCCGCTGAACAGGCCGCACGGGCTCGCCCGGCACGTCCGGGGGAGCGGGTGCGGATCGTGCCCGTCGACGGCTCGGCGCCGTTCCTGGCCGGGCTGCCGCTCGGCGTGCTCGGCGACGCCGACCTCGCGATGCTGCTCGGGCGCCTCGGCATCCAGACCCTCGGCGAGTTCGCCGCGCTGGCCGACGAACAGGTGCGCGACCGGTTCGGACTCGCCGGGGCGTTCCTGCACCGGCTCGCCGGCGGTCGTGACCCGCGAGAGGTCGCGGCGCGCGCGGTCCCGCCCGAACTCCGGGTCGAGGCGTCGTTCGAACCCCCGCTCGACCGTGCCGACCAGATCGCGTTCGCGTTCCGTCGCTCCGCCGACGACTTCGCCGCACGCCTGCGGGCAGCCGGACTCGTCGCCACCACGATCCGGGTCGGCATCGTCGACGAGCGGGACATCCTGCTCGAGCGCACGTGGGTGCACCCGCGGTGGTTCGACGCCGCCGACGTGGTGGACCGGGTGCGCTGGCAGCTCGCCGGTGGGGTGGACCCGACCGGGCTCGAGGCGCCGGTCGTCCAGGTGGTGCTCGAGCCCGTCGCGGTCGACGACATGGCGAACCACGAACGCGGGCTCTGGGGGACCGGACCGGACGAACGCGTGCACCACGGTCTCGCCCGCGTGCAGGGACTGGTCGGGCACGACGGGGTGGTCACGCCACGGATCGGCGGCGGGCGCACCCTGGCCGAACGCGTGGTGCTCGTGCCGTGGGGCGACGCTCCCGCCGGTGGCGAGCGTGCGCTGGCGACCGTCCGCGACCGCCCGTGGCCCGGCAAGCTTCCCGGTCCGCCGCCGGCGACCGTGCTCGACCGTCCGCGCCCGGTGGACGTCGTCACCGGCGACGGCGGCACCGTCGACGTCGACGACCGCGGCGTCCTCACCGGGGTCCCGGAACGGTTCCGTGCCGAGGGGGAGCGTGGTGGCCGGTTCGACGCCGTGACCGCGTGGGCCGGACCGTGGCCGCTCGTCGTGCGCTGGTGGGAGGCCGGCGGACGCCGACTCCACCGGTTGCAGCTCGTCGACGCCGACGGACGTGCGTGGTACCTCGTGCTCGCCGACCACCGGTGGTGGGCCGAGGCGGTGGCGACGTGACCGCCCGGACGGGGGAACACTGATGGGGTACAGCAACCCGCCGATCCCGTGGTCCCAGTTCGAACGTGCGCTGTCCGACAAGCGGAGCCCCGGCAGCACGCACGACGGCGACGGCGGGGACAGCCCCGCGTGGTCCCGCAAGCGCGAGCCCTACGCGCCGACGACCCCGCCGGTGGCCGACGACACGAACGTGCCGGTCGTGCCGTACGCCGAGCTGCACGCGCACTCGACGTTCAGCTTCCTCGACGGCGCGAGCGGCCCGGAACAGCTCTTCGAAGAGGCCGCTCGGTTGCACCTGCACGGGCTCGCCCTCACCGACCACGACGGTTTCTACGGTGCCGCGCGCATGGCCGAGGTGGCCGAGGCCTACCCGACCGTCGCCACGGTGTACGGCACCGAGCTGTCCCTCGGGCTGACCGAACCGCAGAACGGCGTACCCGACCCCGAGGGCACGCACCTGCTCCTGCTGGCGGACGGGCAGGACGGGTACCACCGGCTCGCCGGTGCCGTCACCCGGGCGCACCTGGCCGCCGGCGCCGAAAAGGGACGACCCCGGTACGACCTCGACGACCTCGCAGCACGATCGGACGGGCACTGGCGCGTCCTGACCGGGTGCCGCAAGGGGGCCGTCCGGCAGGCGCTCGAGCGCGGGGGCGAGTCCGCGGCCGAGGACGCCCTGCGCGCCCTGCTCGACCGGTTCGGCACGGCGGGGGTCGTCGTCGAGCTCACCGACCACGGCGACCCGATGGACACCGCGCGGAACGACGCCCTGGCCGCCCTCGCCGCGAAGCACGCGCTGCCCACGGTGGCCACGGGCAACGTGCACTACGCCACCCCGGACCGCTTCCCGGTGGCGACGGCGCTCGCCGCGGTCCGGGCCCGCCGCAGTCTCGACGAGATCGACGGCTGGCTGCCGGCCGCGCCGACGGCCCACCTCCGCTCGGGGGCCGAGATGACCCGGCGGTTCGCCCGCTACCCCGGGGCGATCGAGCACAGCGTCGAACTCGCCGACGAGCTCGGGTTCCGGCTGAAGACGGTCAAGCCCGGGTTGCCCGACATCGACGTCCCCGACGGGCACACCACGATGTCCTGGCTGCGGGAGCTCACCTGGCGCGGTGCCCGCCGGTTCTACCCCGGCAGTGCCGACGGTGTCGACCCGCAGAAGCGCGAGCGCATCGAACGCGAGCTCTCGGTTATCGAGGACAAGGACTTCCCCGGCTACTTCCTCATCGTGCGGGACATGGTGCAGTACGCCCGTGAGCGCGGCATCCTCTGCCAGGGCCGCGGCTCGGCGGCGAACTCGGCGGTCTGCTACCTGCTCGAGATCACCGCGGTCGACTCGATCCGCTACGGGCTGCCGTTCGAGCGCTTCCTGTCGGCCATGCGCGACGAGGAACCCGACATCGACGTCGACTTCGACTCCGACCGGCGTGAAGAGGTCATCCAGTACGTCTACGAGAAGTACGGCCGGTTCAACGCCGCACAGGTCGCGAACGTCATCACCTACCGGCCGAAGGGCGCCGTGCGGGACATGGCGAAGGCGCTCGGCCACAGCCCCGGGCAGCAGGACGCCTGGTCGAAGCAGGTCGAACGCTGGGGCTCGGTGACCGAGAGCCAAGACCACGACATCCCCGACACCGTGGTCGACATGGCGCAGCAGGTGCTCGGGTTCCCCCGGCACCTCGGCATCCACTCCGGCGGCATGGTCCTCACCGACCGGCCCGTGGGCGAGGTCGTACCGATCGAGCACGCCCGCATGGACGGCCGGACGGTGCTGCAGTGGGACAAGGACGACTGCGCCTACATGGGCCTCGTGAAGTTCGACATGCTCGGGCTCGGCATGCTCGCCGCGCTGCAGTACTCGTTCGACCTCGCCGACGAGCACTGCGGGGAGCGGTGGGACATGCACTCCATCCCGAAGGAGGAACAGGGCGTCTACGACCAGCTGTGCCGCGCGGACACCATCGGGGTGTTCCAAGTGGAGTCCCGAGCGCAGATGGGGACGCTGCCCCGACTGCTGCCGCGGCGCTTCTACGACCTCGTGATCGAGGTCGCCCTGGTGCGCCCCGGGCCGATCCAGGGCGGCGCGGTCCACCCGTACATCCGGCGGCGCACGGGCGAAGAGCCGATCACGTACATCCACCCGTCGCTCGAACCCGTGCTCGAGCGGACCCTCGGCGTCCCGCTCTTCCAGGAACAACTGATGCAGATGGCGATCGCGGTGGGCGGGTGCTCGGGGGACGACGCCGACCTGCTCCGGCGTGCGATGGGGTCGAAGCGCGGGCACGAGAAGATCGACCGGCTCCGCGAGAAGCTCTACGCCGGGATGGCCGCGAACGACATCCACGGCGAGGACGCCGACGCCATCTACGCCAAGATCCAGGCGTTCGCGAACTTCGGCTTCGCGGAGAGCCACTCCATCAGCTTCGCGCTCATCGTCTACGCGAGCGCGTGGATGCGGCTGCACTACCCCGGCGCCTTCCTCGCGGCGCTGCTCCGTGCGCAGCCGATGGGGTTCTACTCACCCCAGACCCTGGTGGCCGACGCCCGACGGCACGGGGTCACCGTCCTACGACCGGACATCCTGCGCTCCGGCGTGGACGCCACGTTGGAGCCGCTGCACGACGACGCCGCCGACGACGACGCCGACGGTGGTCCAGGAGGCGCGGCGCACGTCCACGCGACGGGTCACGACGACTGCCTGGCCGAGGAACAGCCCCCGGTGCTGCCGTTCGACAAGGCCACGCCCGACGACACGGCGCGGCACCGGCGGGACGGCGCCTTCGCGGTCCGTCTCGGGCTGGCCGAGGTCTCCTCGCTCGGCCGGAAGAGCGCCGAGAAGATCGTCGCCGAGCGGGATGCCCACGGTCCCTTCACCGACATGTCCGACCTCGCTCGCCGCGTCGGGCTGACCACGGCGCAGCTCGAGGCGCTCGCCGCCGCCGACGCCTTCGCGTCGATGGGTGTCGACCGGCGCGGTGGGATGTGGTCGGCAGCACAGGCCGCGGCCGAGCGTCCCGACCAGCTGCCCGACACCCAGGTGACGGTGCAGCCGCCGCTGTTCGGGCAGATGACCAGCGGTGACGTCCTCATCGCGGACATGTGGTCGACGGGGATGACGACGGACGACCATCCCGTGCGGCACGTCCGTGGCGGCCTCGTGGCCCGCGGGGTGCTCAGCGTCCAGGACACCGCGACGGCCGAGACCGGACGGCGGGTCGAGGTCGGGGGGATCGTGACGCACCGGCAGCGTCCGGCGACGGCGTCCGGCATCACGTTCATGAACGTCGAGGACGAGACCGGGCTGGTGAACGTGATCTGCAGCGTCGGGGTGTGGGGGCGGTACCGACGGGTCGCGCGCGAGGCGCCGGCCGTGATCGTGCGGGGGATCCTCGAGCGGTCGCCGGACGGGGTCGTGAACCTGGTGGCCGACCGGATCGAACACCTGTCCCTGTCGGTCCGCACCCGGTCGAGGGACTTCCAGTGACCGACCGGCTACTGCACCTCGGGGATGCGGATCGTGACCTCGAGCCCGCCGGACCGCACGTTCCGGAGCGATGCCGTCCCGCCCGCACGCTCCGCCACGGCCCGCACGATCGCGAGCCCGAGTCCGGAACCACCCGGCAGGGGGATCGTGCCGGTCGCGGGGTCGGGGTTCGGGCGGGACTTCCGGGCCTCGTCGGGGCGGGTGAACCGGTCGAAGGCGACGGGGATGAACGACTCCGGCACGCCGGGGCCGTCGTCCGTGATCTGCAGGATCCCCTCGCCGCCGGCACTGCGCCACGAGACGAAGACGCCGCCGCCGCGGGGGAGTGCCGAGACCGCGTTGCCGGCGATGTTCGTGACGAGCTGCGCCATGCCACCGGTGTCGAGCCGGTACCGCGGTTCCACGGTTCCGCCGCCGATGCCCGGGCCGGAACCCCCGACGGCGACCGGGGACTCCAGGTCGAAGTCGACGGTGATGTCCTTGGCGGACGCGATGAGCCGGACGCGGTCGACGGCACTCATGACCTCGTCGCCGAGGTCCGACCAGCCCGTGGGCTGCTGTTCGGCACCGTCCTGTTCGCGGCGCTCGGACTCCTCGATGCGGGACAGCGCGAGCAGGTCGTTCGCCAGGCGGGACAGCCGCGCGACGCTGAGCTTCGCGCGCTCGATGTGGGCGGCGAGGGCGGCCGCGTCGTCCCCGTCCAGGGACGCCAGGTCGAGCTGGGTCGTCAGGATCGCGAGGGGCGTGCGGAGTTCGTGGCTCGCGTCCGAGACCATCTGGCGCTCGCGTTCGGTGGCCTGGCGCGTGCGGGCGAGGAAGGCGTTGAGGGTCGTCGCCAGCGAGGCGAGTTCGTCCTGGGCCGGACCGACCGGCAGCTCGGCGCGTTCGGGGGCGACGGAGAGGCGCTCGGCCTCGCGGCGCATCCGGTTCACCGGGCGCAGGGCGGCGGTCGCGAGCACCCACGAGGCGACGCCGAACGCGACCAGGATCGCGAGCCCGGTGAGCGACAGCGTCGAGGTCAGGTCGTCGACGACGATCGCCTCGGCCTGCGAGTTGCGGGCCGCCACGACCGTCCACCGACCCGCCTGGTTGACGGGGTGCTCGACGACGACGCGGTACTCCGAGCCAGCGACCCGGATGAGGGACGTCCCGGCCTTCGTCCCGGTGAGGCTGCCGAGCGCGCGCTCGACGCGGGGCGGCATGGTCGACAGGGCGATGTCACCGGACGGCGAGACCACGGCAACGAGCTGCGCGTTGCCCGGCGGGGACAGGTCGGGATCGCTGTCGACCTCGAGCGTGGCCACGTACGGGTCGGCGTCCGCGTCGAGCAGGGTGCGCGTGGCACTCGCGACGACGCTGACGACCTGGAACCGCATGACGAGCACGAGCAGCACGATGACCACCGCCGCGATCGCCGTGGACCCGATGGTGATCCGAGCGCGGAGCGACAGGTTCCGCAGCGGACGGATCAGGCCACGCCCGGAACCGGTCACGCCCCGAGCAGATCGAGCCGGTAGCCGCGGCCGCGCACGGTGGAGATCGCGACCGTCGCCTCGTGCGAGGTCAGCTTCTTGCGGAGGTACGAGATGTACTGCTCGACGACGTTCGGGTCGACGTGCTGCGAGCCGTCCCAGACCTCTTCGAGGATCTTCGGGCGGTCGACCACGGTGCCCACCGACCGTGCGAGCAGCCGGAGGAGCGCGAACTCGGTGGGGCTCACGGCGACCCGCTGGCCCTTGATCAGGATGCGACGGGCCTCGGAGTCGATCGCGACGTCGCCCACCTCGATGGTGCGCGGGGCGCCGGCGGACTCGCGACGACCGAGGGCACGGAGACGAGCGGTGAGCTCGGCGAAGGCGAACGGCTTCGTGAGGTAGTCGTCGGCGCCGGCGTCGAGGCCGAACACGCGGTCGTCCACGGCGTCCCGTGCGGTCACGAGGAGGATCCGGACCGGGTCCTCGCGCTCGCGGATGCGTCGGGCGAGCTCGAAGCCGGACATGCCGGGCATCATGACGTCCACGACGGCCAGGTCGAACGCCTGGTCGCCGAGCGCGATCAGCGCCTCGACCCCGTTCTCGACCGCGGTGACGCGGTACCCCTCTGCCGCGAGCCCACGTTCCATGAGCGCGCGCATCTCGTCATCGTCCTCGACCACCAACAGGCGCATAGCGACCTCCTCGACCCCATCGTGGCATCGAACCTGTACATGCGGGAGATCCCACGGCTGAACTCGCTGAATCTCGTCACAGTCACGGCGGCCGGACAGGTAGAACGGTCTGTCCCCCGTTCGTGGGACGTGAGGACTGCTTGCTTCGTTGCTATGCTCGCGCACCGGAAGCGGCGTACCCGACGTCACATCCGCAGTGGGGGCACCATGAACGACATGCCGGAACACCCGGCCCTCGTCCGTCTGCGTGCCGAGCTCGACGCCGCTTGGAAGGGCATCGGCGTGCTCGGCGACATGGAGGACGACAGCCGCGACCGTGTGGTCGCCGAGCTCCGGGCGGCGGTCCCGGACATCGCGAGCGTCGCTGCTCGTGCCGCGGGGGCCGATGCCGTCGTGGCCGAGATCAGCCGGTTCGCGAGCGTCGAGGTCGTCTCGAGCGACTCGACCGTGCCGACGGCGACGATCTGGGACGACATCGTGCACTCCGCGGCCGAGGCAGCGTCGGCCGCACGCTGACGCGCGACGCCCGCCGCGTGCCGGTGAGCAAGGCGGTGCCCGCCGCGCGCTGACGCGCCACGAGCGCGCACGCGCACGCGCACGTTCCGCGTCAGTCGTCCTCGCCGAGCAGCTCCTCGCGCACGCGCCGGATGTCCTCGAGCAGCGCCCCGATCAGGATCCAGTGCCGCGAGTTCGGCCGGATCACCTCGAGCGGCGCCGTGAGTGCAGGCTCCGCGACGTCCTCGTCGTGCTGCGGCGACGTCGGCACCGACCACCGGGGCCGAGGGGACGCGGCGGTCGACACGGGCACCTCCTTCGCGGCGACCCGGGCACTGAGCGCCCGGACGTCCGCTGCGATCCGGGCGACCTCGGTGGCGATGCTCCCGACGACGGGGTCGGCCCGGAGGTCGGGCGCCGTGTTGTCCTGGATCGCCCGGGTCATGCCGGTGACCCGGGTGACGAGCACACGCAGGTGTTCGGCCACGACGATGTCCTCGTCGAGGACGGTCCGATGCCGGCCGCCGCGCGGGTTCATCGTGAGGGACTCCCGGGCCGCGGTGAGCGACGCCTCGGCGCGGGCGTGCTGCTGCCGGAGCGCCCGGGCCTGCAGGAGCGCCTCGTGCCAGCGGTCCTGGTCCCACCCCTCGGTGAGCCCGATCGCCACCCGCTCGAACGCGGCGGCGGTGTCCCGGGCGAGCCGTGCGACCGCGAGGTGCGCCGGACCGAGCAGCACCGGCGGCACGATGAGCGCGTTCACGATGAGGGCGACGATCGCTCCGAGGACGGTCTCGAGGATCCGGTCGGCCGAGTAGTTCGGCGTGACGACGCCCGCGGTCAGCACGAGCATGCCGCTGATGCCGACCTGCGTCGCCGAGGTCGGGGTGAGCCGCAGCGCCCACGCGATGAGGATCGCGAGCACGATGACGAGCAGGACGACCCACACGGTGTCGCCGAGCAGCAGGTGGAACCCGGTGGCGAGCACGACGCCGAGGACGACCCCGGCACTGCGTTCGAGTCCCTTCACGAACGACTGGTTGATGCTCGGCTGCACCACGAGCAGCGCGGCGATCGCGGCGAAGGTCGGGAACGGCCCGTCGATGAGCACCCGGCACAGCAGCACGGCGGCGACCACCGCGACCGCGGTCTTGACGACCTGCAGGAACGGCGTGCGACTGGAGCTGCGGAGACGCGCGACCGGGTTCACGACGACCACGGTAGCCACGGTGCGCGCGCCGAGCCGTGCACGAACGCGACGAATCCCGCCCCGTCCGGTTGACTGGTCTCGTGTGGCCCAACCATGAGCGCGTCATCCCGCAGGCCTTCGCCGGCTCCGGGACCTCCGTGGTGGCCGCACGCGCGCACTCGGTCGAACCCTCGGGCAACGGCTACCTGTACGGCTACGAGGTCGACACCGTGGACCGCAACGGCCAGCGCGCCACGGTCCTGACCTACGTCGACACCGGCGGGACCCACGACCAGAACAGCGCGATCGTCACCGACCCCGCGACGGGTGAGCCGGTCTCGGTGTGGGCGTACCCGAACGACCCCGGGCTGCCGGTGCTGCCCCAGGTGACGTACCGCGACGCCGTCGCCGAGCTCCTCACGACGCTCGGCATGCCGGTCACCGACCCGACCCTCACGGTCGCGGCGTACCGACCGGGCAAGCGTGCCGTGGTGCGGGTCGACGCCGCCGAGGGGACCCTCTTCCTCAAGGTCGTGCGTCCGCACCGGGTGGCCCCGATCGAGAAGTCGCACGAGCAGTTCGTCGCCGCCGGACTGCCGGTGCCGCGGGTGCTGTCGAGCCGTGGGGACGGCCTGCTCGTCCTCGAACGCATCCGCGGGGTCCCCGCCGGCAGCCGCATCCTCGAGATCGCGGACGACCCGCGCTTCGTGGCCTCCCTCGCCGCGCTCACCGGGCGGATCGCGACGGTCCCGATGACGCAGCAGGCCCGCGCCGACGCGATGGACCACGCCGACTGGCACCGCCGCACCCTCGTCGCCGCGCTGCCGCAGGACGCCGAGGAGATCGACGCGCTCTACGACGCCATCGGACGACGCTCGATCGGCTGGGCGACCGCGACGAAGCAGGTCGTGCACGGCGACCTGCACCTCGAGCAGGTCTTCGTCGACGAGGACGAGCCGTGGCGCATCTCCGGCCTGCTCGACATCGACACGGCGGGATGGGGCTACCCGGTGCGCGACATCGGTGCCGTGGTGGCGCACCTCGTCGTCACGGGGCTGTGGCACCGGTCGCGCGGCGACGCGGAGCGCGGGGCGGCCGCCGAACGCCTCGCCGACGCCGTCGCGCGCGACTGGATCGCGCGCAACCCCGACCAGTCGGACCGGATCGGCCCGGCGATCGGCGCGCAACTGCTCGCGCACGCCGGCGGCCAGGCCACGACCGGTTCCGCGAACGGCATCCACACGGCGGAGCAGCTGCTGGCGGCGACGCAGGCGGCCCTCGCGGAGGCGACGCCGATCGTCCCGTCCGACGGCCTCCTCCGCCCGCGCTCCGCACCACAGGCCTGACGCGACCACCTGCGCGACGCCGGTCGCGGGACGGGTCCGCACCGCGCCTCCTGGACCCGACAGCAGGCGGATCCCAGGAGGCGCGACTCGCGCGGGCGTCGTCGAGTCGCCTCCGTCGGTGGTCGGGGAGTAAACTGAGCACGCACGCACCGCGTTCCCGCGTGCCGCGTCGATTCCGGACGCAGCAGTCGGTCACTTGACCGACGTGGGAACCGGGTCCGTGATCGCTCCGAGGGGGCATCACGTGCGTGTGACGGCGCCGGATCCCGGCGCGGACCGTCGCATCCGGCCCCACCCGGTGGCCGCGATGGGAACGGTCCGCGGGACTCCACGTCCCCCGGACGGGGACCGGCGAAGCGGTGGGCCACGGTGGCCCCCGGAACACCGGAGCCGTGCCAGGCGCCGGTTCAGGACTTCCGCCCCGCGGGGCGGCTCGCCCGCACGAACGGGCGGAACAGGAGGAGCGTTGGCTCGATCAGGCACCCGGCGAGCAGCCGGCGGGACGCGGACCGCGTCGCGTCGCACCAGGCCGCTCGACAACGACGGCGTCATCCCCGTGCTCGCCCGCGCCGTGCGCGAGGTCGAGGCGGCGGCGCAGCGTGGACCGCTGAAGGCGTCGAACCGTTCGAAGTTCCAGGCGGTCGCCCTGCTCATGCGCGAGGAACGCGCACGGGTCAAGGCGGACACCGAACTCACCGACTCGCAGCGCGCCGAGCAGCTCAAGCGGCTCGACGGCGTCGCGACGATCCTCGCGAAGACCGCGGCGCGGGACACCAGCGTGATCCAGCTCCTCACAGAAGAGGCGTCGGTCAGCGAGACGACCCGCACCGTGAAGCGCGACATGATGATCGCGGGTGGCATGGAGCTGCAGCCCGAGGAACTCGTCATCGCGGCGGAGCCCTCGCCGACGGTGGAGAGCCCGGTGCGTGCGGTCGTGCCGCAGGCGGTCGTGCAGCGACAGCTCGCGAACCCGTTCCTGCCGCCGGACTTCGCGCTCGCCGACCAGCCCGTCGCGCACCCGCGTCGCCTGGCGAACTGGGAGCTGTTCGGCCCGCTCTTCAAGTCGTTCGAGTACGGCGCGGGCGGGGGAGCGGCGACGATGCCGCTGCCGGAGCCCACGACGCTGCACTCGCGGTCGGGCACCACGCTCATGAAGCACCAGGCGGAGCTCATCGCCGCCGCGGCGCAGGGCCACCGCACGTTCCTGCTCGCCGACGAGCCCGGCCTCGGCAAGACCGCGCAGTCGCTCCTCGCCGCCGAGGCCGCGAACGCCTTCCCGCTGCTGGTCGTCGTGCCGAACGTCGTCAAGACGAACTGGAAGCGCGAGGCCGCCCGCTGGGTCCCGAACCGCACCGCCACGGTCATCCACGGCGACGGGGACGACCTCGACGGGTTCGCCGACATCGTCATCGTGAACTACGAGATCCTCGACCGGCACGCCGGCTGGCTCGGGAACTTCGGGTTCAAGGGCATGGTCGTCGACGAGGCGCACTTCATCAAGAACAAGGACTCGCAGCGCTCGAAGTTCGTGCTGCAGCTCGCCGAGGCGATCCGGTCGCGCACCGCGTCGCCGCTGCTGATGGCCCTCACCGGTACGCCGCTGATCAACTCGGTCGAGGACTTCCGCACCATCTGGGAGTACCTCGGCTGGATCGACGACAAGAAGCCGCGCGCCAAGCTCATGAACGAGCTCGAGGAGATCGGCCTGACGCCGGCCGACCCCGGGTTCTTCGTCGAGGCCCGCAAGGCCGTCATCGACCAGGGCATCGTCCGCCGCCGCAAGGTCGACGTCGCCGCGGACATCCCGGCACGTCGGATCGCCGACATCCCCGTCGAACTCGACGACGAGGTCGGCCGCTCGATCCGCGACGCCGAGCGCGAGCTCACCGCGAAGCTCGTCAAGCGGTACCACCAGGCGCTCGACGCCCGCACCGGGCAGGACCCGGTCGTCGGCATCGACCACAAGCTCGTCCGCCAGGTCGCGCGCTGGGAGCTCGAGGACCAGGACGCCTCGCCGACCGGGGAGAACGTGTTCTCGATGGTGCGGCGCATCGGTCGGGCCAAGGCACAGCTCGCGGCGGACTACGCGGCGCAGCTCGCCTCGAACGTCGGCAAGGTCGTGTTCTTCGCGAAGCACCTCGACGTCATGGACCAGGCGGAAGAGGTGTTCGCACGTCGACACCTCCGCACCGCGACGGTCCGGGGCGACCAGACGCCGGCGCAGCGCACGGCCGAGATCGACTCGTTCGTGAACGACCCCGACGTCGCCGTGATCGTCTGCTCGCTCACCGCGGCGGGCGTCGGCCTCAACCTGCAGGTGTCGTCGAACGTCGTGCTCGCCGAGCTGTCGTGGACGAGCGCCGAGCAGACCCAGGCGATCGACCGCGTGCACCGCATCGGGCAGGAGGAGCCCGTCACCGCGTGGCGCATCATCGCCGCCCAGACGATCGACACCAAGATCGCCGAGCTCATCGACTCGAAGGCGTCCCTCGCCGCCCGCGCGCTCGACGGCTCGGACGAGGAGATCGTCGACTCCGGCGACATCCAGCTCGACGCGATGGCGGCGCTGCTGACCGAGGCGCTGGAGCGCGGCTAGGGCCGGCGCCGTCCGGCGCGTGGCGCGCCCGGCGCTCCCGGCGCGTGGCGCGCATGTCTCTCGCACAACGGAAGTCCGTCCGAACCACGCGATCGCGCGGTTCGGACGGACTTCGGTTGTGCGGGGCTCCGCGGCGTCAGATGCGCGACTGGACCTCGGCGAGCGAGGGGTTCGTCGCCGTGCTGCCGTCGGGGAACACCAGCGTCGGCACGGTCTGGTTGCCGCCGTTGACCTCGGCGACGAGTTCGGCCGTGCCGGGCGTCTGCTCGATGTCGACCTCGCGGTAGGGGACCCCCGCCTTGGACATCTGGTTCTTCAGGCGCGCGCAGTAGCCGCACCAGCTGGTCGTGAACATCGTGACGGCGCCGGCCTCCGGCACGAACGCGTCGCGGGTGATCGTCTCGCTCATGTGCTCAGGCTAACCCCGCCGGTTCGGGGAACACGGGGAAGCCCTGGTAGACAGGACCGCGTGAGCGACACGCACCTCGAGATCGAGCGAACCTACGACCTGCCCGAGGGCGGTGCCCTGCCGGACCTCGTGGGAATCGGCGGCATCATCCGCACCGAGCACCAGGAACCGTTCGACCTCGACGCCACGTACTGGGACACCGAGCGGTACGACCTCGTGGCCGCCCGCGTGACGGTGCGCCGACGGACCGGTGGCCCCGACGCCGGCTGGCACATCAAGCGCGCCTCGTCCGACACCGTCCGGCACGAGCAGCACTTCCCACTCACCGACGACGCCGACACCGTCCCCGACGAGGTCCTCGCCGCACTCTTCACCGAGCGCCGTGGCCGGGGCCTCCACCCGGTGGTCCGGATCACGACGACCCGCACGGTGACGCGGCTGCTCGACGAGGACGGCGACCAGATCGCCGAGCTCGCCGACGACCAGGTCCGCGCGACGCGGCTCGACGACGACGCCCCCGAGACCCCGCGCACCTGGCGAGAGGTCGAGGTCGAGATCGTCGGCGGCGTCGACCCGCAGGTCGCCCACGAGCTCTTCGCGTCGCTGGACGGGCGCTTCGCCGCCGTCGGCGCCGGCCCCGCCGCCGTCTCGTCCAAGCTGGCACGTGGGCTGGTAGGAGCACCGGCACCGCGCCTCCAGGCCGAGGACAAGCCGGACAAGGGAACGACCGCACGCGTGCTGGTGAAGCGGCTGCGGAAGCTCCGCGCCGCGCTCCTCGCCCAGGAGGCGCGGCTCCGCTCCGGCGACGCCACCGACCTCCGGCAGGCGGCCGAGACCGCCCTCGAGATCGCCGCGATCCTCGGCGCGTACCGTCCGGCGTTCGCCGCCGGCGACGCCGTCGACCGCGCTGCCGCAGGGGCGGACGGACTCGCCGCCGTCACCGCGCGCGCTGCGTTGGCGGAGTACCTCATCGACCGGCTGCCGCGTGCGTCGACCCCGGCGCAGGACGAGCTCGTCGACGCGATGACGCGCGAGCGGATCCTGGCGGCCACCCGCGAACGTCGCGACCAGTCGGTCCGGGACGTCGTGGCGTTCCTGCACGGCGAGCCGTTCCTCGAGCTCCTCGACGCCCTCGACGACGCGGTCGAGCGCCCCGCACCGACCGCGTGGGCCCTCCGGTCGCCGAAGAAGGTCGCGCAGGACGTCGTCGCCCAGGTGAAGCCGGAGGTCCGCGAACTCGTGCGCGCCGCGGTCGCCGACGACACCTCGGACACCGCCGCTGCGCGTGAGGCCGCCGACCGCGCCACGACCGAGGCCGCCTGGCAGGCGACGATGCGCGCGCGCCTGACGATGGACGTGCTCGGCGACGACGCGTTCCCGCACGCACTGTGGAAGCGGATCGGGACGGCGGCCGACGTCCTCACCGAGCGGGTGCGCTCCCTGCACGCGCTCGACACGCTGCGCACGAACGCGGCGATCGCCGAGCGCGGCGGCGAGGGCACGTTCGGGTACGGGGTGCTCGCGGGCGACCGGGTGCGCCTCGCCGAGGAGTCCTACGACGAGGCGGTGCACGCGCTCAACCGCGTGTGAGCGCCGGGCGCTCGCTTCGTGAGCAGGAATGGTCGGGTGCCGATGGGCAACCCGACCATTCCTGCTCACGAAGTCGTCACGCGGCGGTCGCCTCGTCCGCCAACCCCAGGACGTCGAGGAGCCAGGCGAGCTCGAACGCCCGCTCCTTCCACGAGGCGTACCGGCCGCTGACGCCGCCGTGCCCCGCTGCCATCTCGGTCTTGAGCAGCACCGGAGCGCCGACCTCACGCAGCTTCGCGGTCCACTTCGCGGGCTCGACGTACAGCACACGGGTGTCGTTGATGGACGTCACGGCGAGGATCTTCGGGTACTGCACGTCGTCGCGGACGTTCTCGTACGGCGAGTACTCGCTCATGTACCGGTAGACCTCGGGGTCGTGCAGCGGGTCGCCCCATTCGTCCCACTCGATGACCGTCAGCGGCAGGTCGGGGTCGAGGATGCTCGTCAACGCGTCGACGAAGGGCACCGCCGCGAGGATCCCGGCGAACCGTTCCGGGGCGAGGTTCGCCACAGCGCCCATCAGGAGCCCGCCCGCGCTGCCGCCCTCGGCGACGAGCCGGTCGGCGGTGGTGCGTCCGGTGTCGATCAGGTGCGTGGCGACCGCGACGAAGTCGGAGAAGGTGTTCTTCTTCGTGAGGGTCTTGCCGTTCTCGTACCAGTGCCGACCCATCTCGCCGCCACCGCGCACGTGGGCGACGGCGAACACGACGCCGCGGTCGAGCATCGACAGGCGCATGACGCTGAACCCGGGGTCGATCGAGTGCTCGTACGAGCCGTAGCCGTAGAGGTGCAGCGGTGCCGGACGGTCGGTGTCCACCGCGTCACGGCGCCACACGAGGGAGATCGGCACGCGGGTGCCGTCGTCGGCGGTGGCCCAGTCGCGCTCCTGGACGTAGTCGGCCGGGTCGTAGCCGCCGAGCACGGGCTGGCGCTTCAGGACCGTGACCTCGCCGGTCGCGAGGTCGAGGTCGCTCACCTCGGACGGGGTGACGAACGACGTGAACCCGATCCGGAGCGTCGGCTGGTCCCACTCCGGGTTGCCACCGAGCCCGGCCGAGAACAGTGCCTCGTCGAAGGGGACCTCGTGCGCGTCGCCGTAGCCGTCGCCCTCGATCGGGATGATCGCGACGCGGGGGAGCGCCTCGGACCGGTACTCGAGCGCGAGGTGTCCGGCGAAGGCGTCCACCGCCTCGATCCGACGCTCGGCGTGGTGCGCGACGACGACCCGCCGGTCGCGCTCCGACGTGGGGTCGTCCGCGGGGACGTCGACGAGCTCGAAGTTCTCGGCACCGTCGTTGTGCAGGACGAGGAACCGGTCGCTGCCGCCCACGATCGCGTGCTCGATCTCGTACTCGACGCCCTCGCGCCGGGGCCACACGACCTGGAACTCGCCGGTGGGGTCGGCCGCGTCGAGGACGAGCGCCTCGGAGGTGATCTTCGACCCGAGCTCGATCACGATGTACTGCGACGACCGGGTGACCCCGACGCCGACCCAGTAGCGGTCGTCCGGCTCCTCGAACACGACGACGTCATCGGCCGCCGGGCTGCCCACGGTGTGCCGCCAGATGCGGTCGGGACGCCAGGAGTCGTCGACGGTCGGGTAGAACACGAAGCGGCCGGACGGGTCGAACGTCGCCCCGGACCCGGTGTTCGGGATCTCGTCGCCGAGGTCGGTGCCGGTCGTGAGGTCCCGCACGTGCAGGGTGTACCGCTCGTCGCCCTCGACGTCGATGCCGTAGACGAGCCGCGTGCCGTCGTCGCTGATGTCGTAGGAACCCAGCGAGAAGAAGTCGTGCCCGTCCGCGAGCGCGTTGCCGTCGAGGACGACCTGCTCGCCGGGGAGCGTCGCTTCGCCCTCGGTCACCGCCGGCGGGGTCCAGTCGTCCGGGCCGCTGATCGGCGCACGGCAGTGCACGCCGTACTGGCTGCCCTCGGCCGTGCGCGTGAAGTACCACCAGTCGCCCATGCGGACGGGCACCGAGAGGTCGGTCTCCTGCACGCGGTTCTTCACCTCGGCGAAGATCCGGTCGCGCAGTCCGTCGAGGTGCGCCGTCGCCTGTTCGGTGTGGCGGTTCTCGGCTTCGAGGTAGGCCAGGGTGTCCGGCGACTCCTTGTCGCGCAGCCACTCGTAGTCGTCGACGAAGTCGATGCCGTGGTGGGTCCGCGTCACGGGCCGCTTGGCGGCGGTGGGCGGGGTGGCCTGGGCGTGCTCGGTGCTCACCACCCCACCCTATTCGCCCGGTGTGTGACGGCGTCGTGGACGCGGTCGGTGAAGGCCGTCACCTCGTCGGCGACGGCCACCGCGAGCCACGCTCGGCGACGGCGCCGCTCGGTCACCGGCCGCAGCACCCCGGCGCGGCAGAGGTCGTCGGTCACGGTGTCGATCGAGCGGGCGTCGTCGCCGAGCAGCTGCTCGAGGTGGTCCTCGGTGACGACGGGATCGTCGAGGAGGGTCCGGGCGACGGCGTCGTGCGCCCGGGTCGGCCACCACCGCGACCCGCGGGGGACGGCGGCCTCGTCGAGGAGCAGCGCCGTGACCGTGGCTTCGTCGCACACCGTGCCGATCGCGATCGCGAGGTCACGGACCCACTCGTCGACGACACCGCGACGGTACCGGTCGAGGTGCCAGAAGTACCGGTCCCGCTCGGCGACCAGGGCGGTCGCGACCGGCACCGTGACGATCCGAGCGAGGCCACGACGGCGGAGCACGGCGGCGACGAGCGCGCGGCCGATCCGCCCGTTGCCGTCGGTGAACGGGTGGATCGACTCGAACTGCGCGTGCGCGATGGCCGCCTGCGCGATCGGGTGCAGGTCGTCGCGGTGGAGGAACGCGAACAGGTCGTCCATCAGCTCGGGCACGAGCGCGGCCGGCGGCGGGACGTGGCGCGCGAGCCGGGGCGTGGCGCCGCCGCCGATCCAGTTCTGCACGTCCCGCCAGCGTCCGGCGTACCGGCCGTCGACCGGGTCGTCGCGCAGGAGCCGGTGGTGGGCCGCGAGCAGCGCCCGTTCCGTGATCGTGCCGGACGCCGCGGAGGACACGAGCGTCTCGATCGCCTCGCCGGCCCGGACCATCGCCGTCGCGCTGCGGTTCGCCCGGACGCCGACCACGGCACGCGCGAGGTCGTCGAGCGTGGCGTGCTCGTCCTCGATGCGGGAGGTCGCGACGGCCTCGGTCCGGTCGAGCACGCGACCGAGCACGGCGAGCCGGTCGCCGTGGTGCTCGTCGAGGTGCACGAGCGCGGCGGCGGCGCGGTCGAGCAGCGCTGCGGTGTCGGCGTCCGGGGACCAGGGGAGCCGGGCGATGCGCGGCGGGACCGACGCCACCACCGACGTCGTCTCGCGGTCGTGCCGCGGGCCGCGCACGCTGCTGCGCCAGGGCAGCGTGACGGTGGTGTGGGACGGCCAGGGGTGCTCGGTGCGGGGCATCGGTTCCTCCACGGTGGACGAGACGGGACGACGGGACGACGGGACGACAGGACGACGGGACGACGGGTCGACGGGACGACGGGACGACGGGACGACGGCTCGACGCTAGAGCGGCGTCGGCCACCGCCGCCAGGAATCTGCATGTCGTGTGCACGGCCGCGGTGTCCGCCCCCGTCGGTACCGTGGTGGCATGAGCAACTCCTTCGTCGTGACGAACGCACACGTGGTCCCCGTCACCGCCCCCGAGTTCGACGGCGGCTCCGTCGTGGTCGAGGACGGTCGCATCACCGCGATCGGCCCGGACGTCTCGCCCCCGGCTGGGCTGCCGGTCGTCGACGCCGCTGGCGCGTGGCTCGTCCCGGGCTTCGTCGAGTCGCACGGGCACGTCGGCATCCACGAGGAGGCGAACGGCGAGGCGGGCAACGACACGAACGAGATGACCGGCCCGAACATGGCCGGGGTGCGCGCGATCGACGCGATCGACATCGACGACGAGGGCTTCCGCGACGCCCTCGCCGGCGGCATCACCTCGATCGTCGTCAAGCCCGGGTCCGGAAACCCGATCGGCGGCCAGACCGTCGCGATCAAGACCTGGGGCGGCCGCACGATCGACGAGCAGCTCATCTCCGACGCGGTGAGCATCAAGAGCGCGCTGGGCGAGAACCCGAAGCGCGTGTACGGCGGCAAGGGACAGACCCCGTCCACCCGTCTCGGCGTCGCGAAGATCATCCGCGATGCCTTCGTCGAGGCCCAGAACTACCGTGCCGCCCGCGACGCCGCCGCCGCGAAGGGCGAGCCGTTCGCCCGCGACCTCACGAAGGAGGCGCTCGTCCGCGTCCTCGACGGCGAGCTCGCGTGGGACCAGCACACGCACCGCCACGACGACATCGCCACCGCGATCCGGCTGTCCGAGGAGTTCGGGTACCGCCTGGTCGTGAACCACGGCACCGAGGCGCACAAGATCGCGCACGTCCTCGCCGAGAAGGACATCCCCGTCATCTACGGCCCGCTCTTCACGAGCCGCTCGAAGGTCGAGCTCCGCGACCGCGGGATCCCGAACCTCGCGGCGATCGCGGCGGCCGGGGTCCGCGTGGCGATCACGACCGACGCCCCGGTCGTCCCGATCGGCATGCTCGTCGACCAGGCCACCGCGGCGGTGAAGGAGGGGCTGCCCCGCCAGACCGCGCTCGAGGCGCTCACGACGAACCCCGCCGACTTCCTCGGGTTCGGGGACCGCGTCGGCCGCCTCGCCGAGGGCTACGACGCCGACCTCGTCCTGTGGGACGGCGACCCGCTCGACGCGACCAGCCGCGCGACGCGCGTCTGGATCGAGGGCGAGTCCGTCTTCGAGTGGGCCGACGGCACGGGCGTCACCACGCCGCGCTGGTAGCGACCAGGTTCCGGACGGGAGGCACGGTGCGGGCCCGCACCGCGCCTCCCGTCCGCCGCCCGCAGGCGGGTCTCAGACCTCGCGCGCCAGCAGGAAGTCGTTGATGCGCGTCGTGAGTTCCGCGTCGATCGCCCGCGCGACACCGTTCACCGACCGGATCGGCGCCGCCTGGCGCACGCTCGAGACGAGCCAGGCCGCGTCCGCCGCGTGGAAGTCGTCCAGCGTGAGGAGCTCGTAGGCGGTCTCGATGCCCGCTTCCTCGGCGAAGCGGAACACGTCCGCCTGCGTCGTCCCGGCGAGGATCCCGATGTCGGTGCGCGGTGTCACGAGCCGCCCGCCGACGGAGAGGACGAGGTTCGCGCGCGTGCCCTCGAGCACGTAGCCGTCCGTGGAGACGAACACGGCGTCGTCCGCACCGCGTCTGCCGGCCTCGCGGAGCGCTGCCATGTTCACCGCGTACGACAGCGTCTTCGCGCCCTGCAGCAGCCACGGGGACGTCCGTTCGACGTCGTGCCGGTAGCCGCGGTCGAGCGTGACGACCGAGATGCCCTCGGTGCGTGCGGCGGTCGAGTCGCCGGACGGTGCCGCGTAGACCCACCCCGTCGGGCGGTCCGAGCCCTCGACGCCGCGGGTGAGGACGGTCTTGACGAAGGCCTCGCGGACCGGGTCGAGCCGGGCGCACACCGCCTCGATCGCCCGGCGCCAGGCGTCGGTGTCGGGTGCGGGCAGGTCGAGCATCGCGGCCGAGCGGCCGAAGCGCGCCAGGTGCGCCTCGAGCGCCTGCGGGTGCCCGTCGATCACGGTGACGGTCTCGAAGACCCCGTCGCCGCGGATGATGCCGAGGTCCTGCACCTGGACGTGCTCCTCGAGGGGCTTCGCCCACGTGAACGCGTCCGCCGCGGGGTCGTGCGGCGCGCGGTCGCGGGAGGGCTGGTTCAGGACGGCGAGCACGGTTTCGGTCATGGGGCCATCCAACCGCAGCCCGGCCGGGAACGACCTAGCCGGCTTCGGGGAGCGCGCCCATGAGCTTCCACACCGCCGGCGTCAGCTCGGGGTGCTGCAGCGCGATGCGACGGAGCCGGTGGTACTCCTCGCCGAGGCGGGTGCCCTGCCCGGAGGCGGGGTGCATCGACCACTGCGCGCTCCGCTGCCCGATCGCGGCGTCCAGCTCGACGGCGTCGGCGCGGAGGATGAGCACGACCTGCTCGTCCACGGTGGGGAGCGTCGGCATGAACTCCCACGGGTCCTCGCCCTGGCGGCTGCGGTGCTCGACGATCATCGAGATCTCCTCGGCCGCCTCGGCACGCAGCACTTCGAGGCTGCGCCCGGTCCTGCCCGGCTCAGCCATGGTGCCCCCGCAGCGTGCCCGCCATGGAAAAAGCCTACGCCAGAACTTCGGCCAGACTGGACGCGTGACCCCACGCGACCCGAGCAAGTCCCAGCACCCAGCCGTGGTCGTCGTCTACCTCGTGCGCGACGGCGAGCAGGGCCCCGAGGTGCTCCTCGGTGAGAAGCGACGCGGCCTCGGGACCGGCCGGCTCGTCGGACCCGGCGGCAAGCGGGAGCCCGGGGAGTCCGCCGTCGAGACGGCGGTGCGCGAGGTCGCGGAAGAGGTCGGCCTGCGGATCGACGCGGCGGACCTGGAGGCGCGGGGCACGTTGGACTACCGGTTCCCGTACCGCCCGTCCTGGTCCCAGGTCTCGGACGTCTTCGTCTGCCGCCGCTGGCAGGGCAGCCCGTCGGGCAGCGACGAACTCGAACCCCGCTGGATCCCGGTCGACGCCGTGCCGTTCGACGCGATGTGGGACGACGCGAAGTACTGGCTGCCGGGCGTGCTCGGCGGGGGATCGGTGCGGGCGCGGTTCACGTTCGCCGAGGACGATGCCACGGTCTCGGGCTACACCGGCACCGGGGTGGCAGCGCCGTCGGGACCCTGACCCGTCGCCGTCCCAGCGCGTCGTCCTACCGGGTCGGGGTCTGCGTGCGGGTGCTGCCGGTGCGGGCTTCCTCGGCCGCGGCGATGACCTCGGCGTCACCGCTCCGTCCGCCGAGCGGGCGCACGAAGAAGTCGATGATGCCGAACACGATCGCGCCGATCATCGCGAACATCGCCCAGCCGACGAACAGCCCGGCGACGTTGCGGCCGTCGGCGGGGGCGAGCAGCACACTCGCCGCGTAGAACCCGACCGTCAGCACGAGGAACACGACGACGACGGTGACGAGGACGCGGTGCCAGGCGATGCGCGGGTTCATGCCGCCAGGATACGCGCCGTGCGGACGCGGTCCGGGCGTCGGTCGTGTCGATGCGCGTGCACCGTGCGACACTGCGCGCGTCGATCGACTGGCACAGTGTCGAAGTGTGGACGTGCATCGGATGCGTGTGCACCGTTCGACATTGTGCCCGTCGATCGACGCGTGCGATGTCGGAACATGCACACGCACGGGCGCCGCACACGCACGGGCGCCGCAGGTGCGCGGCGCGGCGCCGCCCGGGGCTCAGCGGTCCGCGTGCCGACCGTGCGGGCGCTCACCGGCGCCGTCGGCGGCGCGACCCGTGGCGTCGGCGCGACCCGGTGCCCTGGACCCGTCCGCCCGTGGGACGGGACGGGTGCGGGGGCCGGTCGCCGCGCCTCCTGGACGCTGCACCGGACCGGTGCGGTCCCCACGGACGACGGGGATGCGACCCGTGGGCGTGGTCTCGGTCTCGAGACCGTCGCGACCGCCCATGAAGACGTCGCCGCCGACGCGTTCGTCCTCCCAGTCGTCGTCGTGGAGGACGCTCAGCGTGCCGGTCTCGGTCGAGGTGAGCCCGTGGCGCTCGAGCTCGGCGTCGCGCTGCTTGCCGAGGAACTCGCGGTTCGCGGTCTGGGCGTCCTGGAACATCGTCGTGCGGCCGGTGACGATGGCACGGATGCGTCGGCGCTCCCACCACTGCTTGCCGAAGTACATGAGGACGAGTCCGGCGCCGGCGTAGCAGGCCATCGTGATGAGGCCGCGCGAGTACGACGGGCCGACGCCGTAGATCTGGTGCTTGATCATGTCGACCATGCTCGAGCCGACGACGACGTTGTTGAGCCACGCGAACGGCTCCGGCATGAACCACTTCGGGTAGGCGCCGCCGGACGACGGCATCGACAGGAAGACGAAGCAGATCATGGCCGGCGCGGCGATGAACCGGCCGACGAAGTAGCTCAGCCCGTTGACGGCGAGGCCGATCGCGACGATCCAGCCCCAGGCGATGAGGACGAGCTCGATCCAGTGTCCGTGGATGGCGCCGACCACGGGCCCGGCGAGGGTGTTCGTGATGAGCGAGATGACCAGGCCACCGACGACGATGACGGCCATGCGGGTGCGGTGCCGGAGCGGGCCGCCCATGATGCCGATGAACATCGCGACCATGTAGCCGCCGATGCACCAGGCGAGCATGACGTACATGGCGACGGTGCCGTACTCGTCCCAGGCGGGCAGCGGAGCCAGTTCGGTCACGGTGGGGGCGGCGACCCCGATGCCGGTCAGGACGGTGGTCAGCGTCACGGGGACGAGCGAGGCGACCTGGAACTGGTGCGCGGTGGCCTTGAAGACCTCGTTCGTCGAGGGGTCGTACGCCACGGCCATGGTGCCGGCGAGCACGTCGCGCTTCGCCTGCGCGAGGGAGTCGTAGGTGTGGAAGAGGTACTCGCCCGGCAGCGCCTTCTGCATCGCGGCCACCAGGGTCGGGTCGCTGCCGACGAGGGCCACGGGGACGTCGTGCGGGTGCGGGGCGTGGAACGCGAAGACGTAGCAGAGGCAGAAGCCGATGATGAAGAACAGCGGCATCCAGAGCTGCAGGCCGATCAACTGGAGCGACGGGTGCAGCGTCCCGAACCAACGCCGGTAGCCGCTGATGCGCTGCGGCTCCGGGACGGGTGCCTGCCGGACGCGACCGGAACCACCGGAGCCGGTGCGGGTCGGCCGGGTGCCGGCGACCGGGGCACCGCGTCGGGGCTTCGAACCACCGCGGGTGGACGGACGTGTCGTGCGCTGCTTGGGAGCGGATGACTGCCGCGGCCCCCCGTCACGATCCGGGAGGTCGTTGTTCCTGGGGACGTCGTTCCGCGGCGTGCTCACTCGGCGATGCGCTCCTGTTCTGGGTCGGGCCGCCAGGATACGCCCGGGATCCTGGTCGCGGTCAGGACCGGCTGCGCGACGCCTGCGCCGAGTCCATCGCGAGTTCCTCGGCGTCGAGGGTCACGAGCACGCGGCGCATGACCTCCTCGTCGAGGTTGCCCTTCTCGCGTTCCTCGAGCACGATCTCGCGGCGGCGGTCGAGCAGTTCCCGCCGGATGTCCTGGATCTGGGCACCCCGCAGGCGGACCGGGGCGTTGCGCTCCTCGTCCTCCTCTTCCTCGGCGTCGCGGCGGAACGTCTCCGCCTGGCGCTCGAGCCGGGCCTTGAGCCGGTTCACGACGGCATCGACGGCCTCGTCGCCGTACTGCTTCGACCAGTCCGGACGTCGCTTCTCGAGCAGCTCGATCGCGGCCTCGGTCGTGCGCTGGTTGAGGCGCATCTCGCTGCGGACGTCCTCCTCGCCCTCGGCCGGGTCCTGCACCTTGAGCGACCGGATCACGAACGGCAGGGTGAGTCCCTGGAGCAGGAGGGTCCCCACCGTCACGATGAACGCGATGATGAAGATGGTGTCCTGGGCCTTGATGTCGACCGGGTTCGCCACGACCGACACGGCCGCGGCGAGGGTCACCACGCCACGCATGCCCGTCCACGAGATGACGGTGAGCTCGCGCCAGTTGAGCTTCGGTTCCGCCGAGCCGCGCATCCACCGCAGGGACGGATGGCCGCGGGAGAGCCGGATGCGCAGGGGTCGGAACCACCTGCCGTTGAAGCGGTTGCGCACGTACGACTCGAACACGAAGAGCGGCCGCACGAGGATCACCACCACGAGCACCACGGCCGCGGCGGTCAGGGTCTGCCCGAGGCTGCGCTCGCTCTCGACGAGGTCCTGCACGACGGTGTTGAGCTGGAGGCCGATGAGGGCGAAGACGAACCCCTCGAGGATGACGTCGATGCTCGTCCAGAGCGGGCGCTCCTGCAGCCGGGTCGCGTAGCCCTCCTTCGGCGAGTTGTAGCCGATGTAGAGGCCGGCGGTCACCACCGCGATCACCCCGGAGCCGGAGAGGTCCTCGGCGAGGATGTACGCGACGAACGGCAGCAGGATGCTCATGATCGTCTCGACCACCGGGTCGTTGATCCGCATCCGGATCCAGTGCACCGCGACGCCGAGGACGATGCCGACCGCCAGCCCGACGCCGATCGCGAGGCCGAAGATCCCGAGGTCCTGCCAGATCGTCAGCGAGGTGCCCGCCGCGATCAGGGTGAACACGCGCACGAGCGTCAGGGACGCGGCGTCGTTGATGAGGCTCTCGCCGGACAGCACCGTCATCACGCGGCGCGGGAGCCCGAGCTTCCGGCCGATCGCGGCGGCCGACACCGCGTCCGGCGGGGCGACGATCGCGCCGAGCAGGATCGCCGCGGGCCAGTCCATGTCGGGGATGATGATGTACGCCGCGAGGCCGACGGCCAGTGCCGTGATGATCACGAGGAAGATGCCGAGTCGACGGATCTGCTTGATCGACTGCCGGAAGCTCTGCCACGACACGTCGAGCGCCGCCGAGTAGAGCAGCGGCGGCAGGATGATCGTCAGGATGACCTCGGAGTCGATCTCGATCGGCGGGAGGCCCGGCAGGAACGACGCGGCCAGGGCGACGGCCGTCACGAGCAGTGGCGCCGGCAGTCCCTTCGCCCGAGCGAACCCCGTCACCGCGAGCGATCCGACCAACAGGATGAGGAGCTCGACGGTGTCCATGCCGTCCATTCTTCCATCGGAATGGTTCCGAATCTGAACGAGTCCGAAGGCGACATGAACAGCAGGTGTCCGACAGGGTTTGCCAGGCGGCGTCCAGCCTGGGACACTTGCCCGCGGTGGACATCACACTCATAGTCGTCCTGGTCATCGCGTTGGCCCTCTTCTTCGACTTCACAAACGGTTTTCACGACACCGCCAACGCGATGGCGACCCCGATCGCCACCGGTGCGATGAAGCCCAAGGTGGCCGTCACGGTCGCCGCGGTGCTCAACCTCGTCGGTGCGTTCCTCAGCACCGCGGTGGCGACGTCGATCTCGCACGGCCTCATCAACGAGGGGCCCGGAGGCGTGGCGATCAGCCCGGAGATGATCTTCGCCGGGCTCATCGGGGCGGTCGTCTGGAACATGATCACGTGGCTGCGTGGCCTGCCGTCGTCGTCCTCGCACGCACTGTTCGGCGGGCTCATCGGTGCCGCGATCGTCGGTGCGGGGTTCAACGCCGTCAACTACGCGGCCCTGCTGACGGTGGTGATCATCCCCGCGTTCCTCTCGCCGGTGATCGCCGCGCTGGTCTCGTTCCTGTCCACGCGGATCGCGTACCGGATCACCCGGCGCCCGGTCTTCCCGAACGAGCGCGGCGGCTTCCGCATCGGCCAGGTCTTCACGAGCTCGATGGTGTCGCTCGCGCACGGCACGAACGACGCGCAGAAGACGATGGGCGTCATCACGCTGACCCTCATCGCCTCGGGTGCGCAGTCGTCCGAGCAGGGCGTCCAGTTCTGGGTCGTCATCGCCTGCGCCCTGGCGATCGCCCTCGGCACGTACACCGGCGGGTGGCGCATCATCCGCACGCTCGGGTCCGGCATCACCGAGATCCGCGCGACGCAGGGGTTCGCGGCCGAGGCGTCGACCGCGGCGACGATCCTCGCCTCGAGCCACCTCGGCTTCGCGCTGTCCACCACGCAGGTGTCCTCCGGATCGATCATCGGCGCCGGTCTGGGTCGCCGCGGGTCGAAGATCCAGTGGTCCACTGCCGGCAAGATCGTGATCGCCTGGTTCATCACCCTCCCGGCGGCCGCTGCCGTCGGCGCGGTCGCGTCCGGCATCGCCCGCCTCGGCGTCACGGGCCTCGTCATCGACGCGGTCGTCGGCGCCGCGGTGATCCTCGGGCTCTACCTGTGGTCGCTCCGCAAGCCGCACGAGCAGGCCGCCGCGATCGAGGTGGACGTCGCCGCCAACGCGGTGTTCACCCGCAAGGAGCTGCGTGACCTGCAGCGGAAGAAGCGCGCCGAGACCGTCGCCGCGCGTCGAGCCGAGCTGAGCCGCGAGCGCACCCTGCGCCGCATGGCCGGCCGCAAGGGAGGACGACGCTGATGGGCATCGACTGGTTCGCGTTCCTCACCGTGGCGATCGTCTCGCTCGTCGGCGCGTGCTTCGTGGTCACCGTGTACTCGATCGGCCTCCGCTTCTGGAGCGCCGCGGACACCCGCGCCGGCAAGTTCACCGTGAAGGACGACGGCACGATCGGTCCGGCGACGGTCGGGTTCCCGCACCCGTCGAACGTCACGACCGCCGTGCGCTGGTTCCGGACCCTGTCCGTCGCCTGCTTCGTCGTCTCCGGCGCGGCCGTCCTCTACGGCATCTACCTCATCGTCCCGCAGTTCCACTGACGCGTCCGGCGCCGACCGGCGTGCGCGCCCTCGACGCGACCCCCTGACGGCCTGGAGGCACGGTGCCGACCCGCACCGCGCCTCCAGGCCGTCACCACGCGCGTCCACGGCGCCACCCGCGACGTCCGCGCACGTCGCGACGCGCCCGCCCGGGCCGGGGCCCGGCCCCGACCGGCCGGACGGGCTACCCTCGTGGGCGTGACCGGCAACGAAGCAGCACAGACCCGTACCGAGACCGACTCCCTGGGGTCGCGTGACGTCCCAGCGGACGCGTACTGGGGCATCAACACCCTCCGCGCCCTCGAGAACTTCCCCATCACCTCGGTGCCGATCGCGGTCTACCCGGACCTCATCGAGGCCCTCGCGACCGTCAAGCAGGCGGCCGCCCGGGCGAACAAGGCGATCGGGGTGCTCGACGCCGAGCGTGCCGACGCCATCGACCGTGCCGCGCAGGAGATCCGCGACGGCTCGCTCCGGGACCAGTTCGTCGTCGACATCGTGCAGGGCGGTGCCGGTACCTCGACGAACATGAACACGAACGAGGTGCTCGCGAACCGCGCCCTCGAGCTCCTCGGTCGCGAGAAGGGCGACTACGGGTACCTGCACCCGATCGACCACGTCAACCGCAGCCAGTCGACGAACGACACGTACCCGACGAGCATCAAGCTCGCGATGATCCTCGGCGTGCGGCGGCTCGTGTCGCAGCTCGAGGCGCTGTCCGACGCCTTCGCGGAGCGCGGGCACGCCTTCCAGGACGTGCTGAAGATCGGGCGCACCCAGCTGCAGGACGCGGTGCCGATGACCCTCGGGCAGGAGTTCACCGGCTTCTCGCACACCATCCAGGAGGACGTCCTCCTGCTCAAGACGGTCATGCCGCTGCTCGCCGAGACGAACCTCGGCGCGACGGCGATCGGCACGGGCATCACGGCCGACCCCCAGTACCGCGACGAGGTCCGCCGCCAGCTGCAGGTCGCGTCCGGGCTCGACATCGTGACGGCCCCGGACCTCATCGAGGCGACGAGCGACGCCGGCGCGTTCATGACCCTCTCCGGCACCGTGAAGCGGAGCGCGGCGAAGCTCTCGAAGATCTGCAACGACCTGCGGCTGCTGGCCTCGGGTCCGCAGGCCGGCCTGGGGGAGATCACGCTCCCGGCCCGGCAGGCGGGGTCCTCGATCATGCCGGGCAAGGTGAACCCGGTCATCCCCGAGGTCGTGAACCAGATCGCGTTCGCGGTCGTGGGGGCGGACACCACGGTCACGATGGCGGCCGAGGGCGGGCAGCTGCAGCTCAACGCGTTCGAGCCGATCATCGCCCACTCGATCCTGCAGTCGCTGCAGTGGATGGCGAGCGGGTGCGCGACGCTCCGGGTGAACTGCGTGGCCGGGATCGAGGCGAACGAGGCGAAGCTCGCGGCCCAGGTCGACACGAACGTCGGCGTCGTCACCGCGCTCACGCCGTACATCGGGTACGCGGCCGCGGCGTCGATCGCGCACACGGCGTTGACGACCTCGACGCCCATCTCGACGCTCGTGACCGCGGCGGGGCTCATGGAGGAGGACCAGGTCCAGCGCGTCCTGAGCCCGGCGCGGCTGTCGGGCATCGAGCTGGCGACGGGGGCGATCCCGGTCGTCACCGAGGAGATGCTCGACCGGGCGGCGCGCGAGCGCTGACGCGAGGCGCCGCGCCGCGCCGCGGCGAGGCGCCTACGGCATCGGCGGCTCGCCGACCCGCACCTGCCGGGACAGGTCCCGCAGGTGCTCCGCCGCCTCGGCCTGGGCAGGATCGGCGTCGTCCTCGGCCGCCCGCTGCGCCGCGATCGTCCGGACGTGGTGCGCGGCGGCGATGTCGGCGTCCCGCCACCGGGCGAGCGTGAAGTTCCGCGTGACGTCCCGCAGCGGCAGCCGGATGGACTCGTCGGCCTCGATCCCGGCGAGGAGCTGGCGCATCCGGATCACCTCGGAGTCGAGCTCACCGCCCACCACGAGCACGAAGTTCGAGATGTACAGGTACACGAGCAGCAGGATCGCGCCACCGAGCCACCCGTACGCCTTGTTGCCGCCGCCGATCGTCTCGACGTAGAGCGAGAACCCGAGCGTCGCCAGTGCCCACGTCACGATGGCGAACCCGGCACCGGCGGACACCCACCGCAGCTGCGGCGTCTTCACGTTCGGCGTCGCGTAGTACAGCACCGCGACCATCACGACGAGGTCGGCGGCGAGGATCGGCCACTTCACCACGTTCCAGAGGTCGTCGATCCACGGCGCCCACCCGAAGGACCGGATGACCGCGGCGGAGATCGTCGGGGTGCCGAGCAGGATCACGATCGCGATCGCACCGCCCGCCATCACGAGCAGCGTGACGAGGAGCATCATGCTGCGGAACTTCCAGATGCGACGCCCCTCCTCGACCTCGTAGGCGGTGTTCATCGCCCGGCCGAACGCCGTCGCGTACCCGGAGAGCGACCACAGCGTCAGCACGACGCCGATCGCGAAGCCGAGCCACGGGTTGTCCAGGGTGAGGAGCTGCCGGAGCGGACCCTCGAGGTGCGCCGCCGTCTCGGGGCGGACGATGAACCCGAGGATCCCGATGATGTCCTCGAGGCTGTCGCCCTGCCGGTCCACGATCGACAGGGCCGACACCACGGTCAGCGTCGTCGGGAACACCGTGAGCAGCGCGAAGAACGTCAGCGACGCGGCCGCGTCGACGACGCGGTGCCGGATGACCGAGTGGTAGGTGCGCCGGACCATGGCGCGGACTCCCGTCCGCTGGAGGTCGCGCGATGCGCTGTCCGGCATGCGTTGTACGGTACCCGACACCTGCGGGCCAGGAGGCGCGGTGGCGGCCCGCACCGTGCCTCCCGTCCGGTCGACGGTCGCGTCCGGCGGCCGCTCCGCTCGTCAGTTCGCGTGCGGGTGCCGTGCGTCGTACCGGCGGAAGGACGGCACCGCGCGGAGGAGCAGCGCGACCAGGCCGATGATCAGCACGCCGCCGATGATCGGCGGGTACGCGATGCCGGCGGCGACCACCAGCCCCGCGTAGAGGTCGCCCAGCCGCGGTCCACCGGTGACGACGACGATGAAGATGCCCTGCAGACGTCCGCGCATGCCGTCCGGGGAGGCGGCCTGCAGGATCGTGTTCCGGAACACCGAGCTGACGTTGTCCGCGCCGCCGGCCGCCGCGAGGAAGAGCGCCGCGAGGCCGAGCGCGGGCAGGATGCCGGTGCTGAACGCGTCGCCCTCGCGGCCGCCGAGCGCGTGGGCGCAGGCGATGACCACGCCGAACGCCGCGATCGCGCCACCGTAGGCGGTGATCGCCCAGCCGACCGCCTCGCCCTGGCGGCGGACGTGTCCGAGCGGGCCGGAGAAGACGCTCGAGAGCAGGGCTCCGATCGCGTACGCCGCGGTGAGGGTGCCGACGGTGATCGACCCGCCGCCGATCACGAGCGCGCCGATCGCGGGGAAGAGCACGCGGGGCTGCCCGAACGTCATCGCGACGATGTCGAGCACGAACGTCATGGTGATGTTGCGCGACCGTCGGAGGAACCGCGCCCCCTCGACGAGCGAGCTGAGCCCCGGACGGAGCGCGTCCCGGTCGGCGGCCATCCGCGGCAGGGTGAACACCCCGAGGAACGCGAACGTGAACAGGACCACGTCGATCGTGTACGTCGGGGCGAAGCCGACGGCCGCGATGAGCACGCCCGCGACCGCGGGACCCACCGTGACCTGGAACCCCGAGGCGATGCCGCCGAGCGCGCTCGCCGCCGGCAGCAGGTCCGTGCCCACGAGCCGGGGCACGATCGCGGAGCGGGACGCGTTGCTCACGGTCGCGGCGACGGCGTTGACCGTGGCGAGGACGTAGAGCAGGGCGACGCTGTGCAGTCCGAGCCAGGCGTGCGTGGCGATCAGGGCCACGGCGGCCCAGGCGATCACGGCGGACACGAGTGCGACGGTGCGCCGGTCGAACGCGTCGGCGAGCATGCCGCCGTAGAGGCCGGCGACGATCATCGGCAGGAGCGCGATCACGCCGACGAGGGCGACCGCGAAGGTCGAGCCGGTGATGTCGTAGACCTCGAGGCCGACGGCGACGGTGGTCATCTGCGTGCCGATGCCGGCGATGGCGGTGCCGAGCCAGAGCCGGGCGAACGCGGGGGAGCGGCGGAGCGGGGTGAGGTCGGCGAGGAGACGGCGTCGGCGCTCGCCGGTCGGTGTGGATGATGTCACGGTGGAACCATTCTGGGGGCTGCGGCGCCGTCCGTGGACGTGCGGGGCCGTGTCCGCGCTCTCTGGTTGACTGGCGGGCATGACTGACCTGAACAGCAAGCCCGAGTTCGACGCCCCCGAGGGCCCCGCCCCCACCGAGCTCGTCATCACCGACATCGTCGAGGGCTCCGGCGACGTGGCCTCCGCCGGGTCGACCGTCAAGGTGCACTACGCCGGCGTCGAGTACGAGACCGGCGAGGAGTTCGACAGCTCGTGGAACCGCGGCGAGCCGATCGACTTCCCGCTCGCCGCCCTGGTGCGCGGCTGGCAGGAGGGCATCCCCGGCATGAAGGTCGGCGGGCGCCGCAAGCTCGTCGTCCCGCCGGAGCTCGCCTACGGCCCCGCCGGCGGTGGCCACTTCCTGTCCGGCAAGACCCTGATCTTCGTCATCGACCTGCTCGGGGTCCGCTGATGCAGGTCGGCGCACCGACCATCGAGCTGAACGACGGACACCGGTTCCCGGAGCTCGGCCTCGGCACCTACGGGCTGAACGGCGACGAGGGCGCCGCGGCCGTCGGGACGGCGATCGCGGGCGGCTACCGGCTGCTCGACACCGCGCTCAACTACGGCAACGAGGACGCCGTCGGCAGGGCCGTCCGCGAGTCCGAGGTGGCGCGCGAGGACCTCGTCGTCACGTCGAAGCTCCCCGGCCGCCACCACGGCTACGACGAGGCGCACCGCTCGATCGACGAGACCCTCGGCAACCTGGGCCTCGACTCGGTCGACCTGTACCTGATCCACTGGCCGAACCCGTCGGTGGACAAGTTCGTCGACACGTGGAAGGCCTTCGTCGACCTCCGCGACAGCGGCAAGGTCCGCTCGATCGGCGTCTCGAACTTCACCCCGGAGCACCTGCGTCGCATCGTGGACGCCACGGGTGTCGCCCCGGCCGTGAACCAGGTCGAGCTGCACCCGTACTTCCCGCAGGGCGAACTGCGGAAGGTGCACCAGGAGCTCGGCATCGTGACCGAGAGCTGGAGCCCCCTGGCGAAGCGGTCGGAACTCCTCACGGAGCAGCCGATCGTCGACGCCGCCGCCGCGCACGGGGTCACCCCCGGGCAGGTCGTGCTCCGCTGGCACGTCCAGATCGGCGCCGTCCCGGTGCCGAAGTCCGGCGACGCGGCCCGGCAGCGCGAGAACCTCGACGTCTTCGGCTTCGAGCTGACCGACGCCGAGGTCGCGGCGATCTCCGGCCTCGAGCGCGGACGCCTCTGGGACGGCGACCCGGACACGCACGAAGAGATGTAGGAAGCCTCACTTCGGGATGGGGGGACTACACTGGGTTCCCCTGTCCCGAAGGGTTGTGTGTGTCAGAACCGACCGAGATCGACCGCGAGCGCGGCTACGTGGACGGCCTGTTCGGCCGTCTCGACGAGCTGACCGCCGAGGCCGAACAGCGTCTCGCCGAAACCCGCCGTCAAGCGGTCGGCGGGAACCACCAGAGCCGCAGTGAACGCGATGCGTACGCCCGGCTCTACGAGGACACCATCGCGACGCTCGAGCGCGTCGGCGACCGCCTGGTCTTCGGGCGGCTCGAGGTGTCCGAGCCGGACAGCGACGAGGACTCGTTCCGCTACATCGGTCGCGTGGGCCTGCGGGACCGCGACCACCGACCGCTCCTGCTCGACTGGCGCGTCCCCGGTGCCAGCGCCTTCTACCAGGCGACCGCCGCGCACCCGATGGGCATGCGCGCCCGCCGGCACCTGACCCTCGACGGCCGCAGCGTCGTCGGCATCGAGGACGAGGTCTTCGACGCCACGCTCTACGACGACGAGCGCACGCACCTGCAGGGCGAGGGCGCGCTCCTCGCCGCGGTCACCGCCGAGCGCACCGGCCGGATGACGGACATCGTCGCGACGATCCAGGGCGAGCAGGACCGGATCATCCGCTCCCCGCTCGAGGGCGTGCTCATCGTCCAGGGCGGCCCCGGTACGGGCAAGACCGCCGTGGCCCTGCACCGTGCGGCCTACCTGCTGTACTCGTACCGCGAGCGGCTCCGGGGGTCCGGCGTGCTCATGGTCGGCCCGTCGCCGGCGTTCCTGACCTACATCGAGCAGGTGCTCCCGTCGCTCGGCGAGACCGGCGTGGTGATGGCCTCGCTCGGCTCGCTCTACCCGGGCGTGCACGCGACGAAGCACGACCAGCGCGACGTCGCCGCGGTGAAGGGCTCGGCCGAGATGGCGCAGCTGCTCCGTCGCGCGGTGCGGTCCCGCCAGGTCGTCCCGACCGAGTCGGTCACGCTCGACGTCGAGGGGGAGCGGCTCGTCGTGCCGCCCGAGCTCGTCGCCGACGCCATGAAGCGTGCGCAGGACCGCGGGAAGCCCCACAACGCCGCCCGCGTCACGTTCAACAAGACCGCGCTCGACGCCATGACGCGGTTGCTCGCCGAGCAGCTCCGCCAGCGCGGGACCACCGTCGACGAGGCGGACGAGAAGGTCCTGCGCGAAGACATCCGGTCGTCGTACGACGCCCGCGTGCTCCTCAACACCGCGTGGCTCCCGCTGCCGCCGGAGAAGCTCCTCGAGGACCTGTACGCCCGGCCGAACTGGCTCGCCTCGCTCACCCCCCACTGGACCCCGGAGCGCCGGGCCCTGCTGCTGCGTGAGCGGGGAGCCGCGTTCACGGTCGAGGACGTCCCGCTCCTCGACGAGGCCGCCGAGCTCCTCGGCCCGTTCGACCCCACCGGCGGTGCCGCCAAGCGCGCGGCGAAGGCCAGCCGCAACCGCGACATCGAGAACGCCCGCCAGGCCATCGAGAACATGGGCGTCGAGGGCATCGTCACCGCCGAGCAGGTCGCCGGCTCCTTCGCCGAGGGCGGCGACCCCCGCTCCACCGCCGAGCGCGCCGCCGAGGACCGCGAGTGGACCTACGGCCACATCGTCGTCGACGAGGCGCAGGAGCTCTCCCCGATGCAGTGGCGGGTGCTCGCCCGCCGGAACCCGCTCCGCTCGTTCACGATCGTGGGGGACATGGCGCAGGGGTCCTCGCCCGGGGCCGCCCGCACGTGGGACGACGTCGTCGGCGCCCTCGCCCGCCGTCGTCGGGGCCGCGCGCCCCAGGTGCCGATCGAGCACCGCGTCGAGGAACTCACGGTGAACTACCGCACGCCGCGCTCGATCGTCGAGGCCGCCGGGGCCTTCGCGGACGCCGCCGGCCTCGCGGTGACCCGGACCGAGGCCGTGCGCGACGGCGACCCCGTGGTGCGCGTCACGTCCAGCCGGGCCGAGGTGCTCGACACGGTCGCCGCGATCGTCGGCAGCGAGCGGGAGCACATCGGCGCCGGCACGATCGGCGTCATCGTGCCCGAGGCGGACGTGGACGCGGTCCGCGAGCGGTTGGCCCGGACCGAGGTGGACGTCCGGTCGCTCGGGTCGCCCCGGCCGGGGTCCGTCACGGTGCTCACGGGTGCCGATGCGAAGGGCCTCGAGTTCGACGGCGTGCTGCTGGTCGACCCGGAGCGGGTCGGTGCGGACGCGGCGCGTGCGGCTGCCGCCGTGTACGTCGCCATGACGCGCCCGACGCGCCGCCTGACCGTCATCGACGTCGCCTGAGCGCGGCGCGCGTCACTTCGTGAGCGCCGCGCGCGTCACTTCGTGTGCAGGAATGGTCGGGTGCGCGCGGGCGACCCGACCGTTTCTGCTCACGAAGCGGGCGCGCGGGCGCACGCGCGGGCGCACGGGAGGCGCGGCGCACGTCCGTCAGGTCGGGGTGCCCTCGGCCCGCACGCGCGTCACGAGCGCCGCCCACGGGCCGTCGAGGCGGGTGCCGGGGATCGTGACCGTCGTCCGTTCGACGGTGATCGTCCACGTGAAGTCGTCGCGGACGCCCGGCGCAGGGGCACTCGGGGCGTCGCGGGGCAGGGCACCGACGAGCGCTGACCACCCGCCCGGGTCGTCGCAGGCATCGGTGTCGACGCGCCAACCCCTGGTGGTGCCGGCGATGCCCCCACTGCGGCGGACGTCGATGTGCATGCCCCCGACGGTACGCCGGCAGCCCGGCTCAGTCGAGCACGCCGACCGTGCGCCAGGCGTCCTGCACCGCGGTGTGCTGCGCCGACCCGTCCCCGAAGCGCGTGCGGGCGGCGTCGACGGTGACGGTGGCGAACCCGGCGAAGTCGATCGAGGCGGTGACGGCGTCGGACGTGAGGGCGTCCCACCAGACGGCTCCGGCGCCTTCCCATGCGTTGCCGCCGATCGCAGTGGCCGCCAGGTAGAAGGCGTGGTTCGGGATGCCGGAGTTCGTGTGCACACCGCCGGAGTCCTCGGTGGTGTCGACGTACCCGGCCATCGTCGCGGGCTGCGGGTCCTTCCCGAGCGCCGGGTCGTCGTAGGCGGTGCCGGGTGCCTTCATCGACCGCAGTGCGACGCCGTGCACGGCCGGCGTGAAGAGCCCCTCGCCGATGAGCCACGACGCCTGGTCGGCGCTCTGGCGTCGGGCGTACTGGGCGACGAGCGAGCCGAAGACGTCGCTGATCGACTCGTTCAGCGCCCCGGACTGCCCCTCGTACGTGAGGTCGGCGGTGTACTGGGTCACGCCGTGCGCGAGTTCGTGGCCGATGACGTCGACCGCGATCGTGAAGCGGTTGAAGACCTCGCCGTCGCCGTCGCCGAACACCATCCGGCTGCCGTCCCAGTATGCGTTGTCGAAGTCCTGCCCGTAGTGCACCGTGGCGTCGAGGGGGAGGCCTGCGCCGTCGATCGACACCCGGCCGAACACCTCGAGCCAGAAGGCGTGGGTGTCGCCGAGGCCCGTGTACGCCTCGTCCACCGCGGGGTCGCCGGAGGCCGGGTCGCCCTCGCGCCGGACCGGGGTGCCCGGGAGCGTGGTGCTGCCGTGCGCGTCGGAGATGGTCCGCTGCGGCGACCGGTCGACCGCGCCGCTCACGCCCTGCGGACGGACCCGGTGCTCGTGCTTCGGACGCTGGACGGTGTCGAGCGACGCCAGCGCCGTCCGTGCCGCCGAGGCCGCGCGTGGGAAGCCCTGGGCGTCGGCGATGGCGCGGAGCAGGTAGGGCGGGACGACGGATCGGATGCGGTCGGTCGGGGTCATGGCGTCATGCAACCACCGGGCACCGACACCGCGGTCAGTCCTGCTTGCGGTTCTCCACGAGCCCGAGGGCGTACGACTCCCACCACTGTCCGGCGGCCGGCCCGCCGTTGCAGGTGCCGTCGCTCAGCCCCGGCGTCTTCACCCACAGCAGCGCGTCGAGCCGGGTGGAGCCGCGGGTGACGTGCGGGGCCTGGCCGAGGCCGGCGCCGTCCGGGTTGCACCAGGTCCCGCGCCAGCCCTGACCGTTGCGCGAGACGTCGATGACGAAGTGCGGGTCGCCGCCGATCGCGTCCGCGAGCCGGTCGGCGTAGGCGCGTTCCTGGTCGACCCGGTAGAAGTTCGAGACGTTCGTGAAGAAGCCCTGCACCCGGTCGACCCCGGCCTCGCGCAGCCACTTCGCCATCGTCGCCGTCGGCACGCGGTTCTCGTTCCCGCCGTCGAGGTACACGGTGAGGCCGTGGCCGCTGAGCTCGTCGACGGCCTTGCGGATCAGGGGCAGGCGGTCCTGCTCGAGGCGCTTGCACACCTGGATCTGGGCGATGGCGTCCGGCTCGACGAGCACGACGGCCCGGGAACCCGCCATGGCCCGCACCGCCGACCGGACCCACGGCAGGTACTCGTCCGCGGCGGTCCCGCCCTTGGAGTAGCTGCCGCAGTCGCGGTCCGGGACGTTGTAGAGGACGAACACCGGCGTCTTCCGCTGCCGCTCGGCGCTGCGGACCACGTCGCGGATGGTCTGGCGCGTCTCGGACACCGAGGTGTTCGTCAGCCAGGTGGCGATCGGCTCGTCCGCGATGACGGCGATCTTCCGGGCCGTGGTGTCGTCGCCGTCGGCACGGGCCTCGGACTCCCGCTTGCCGGGCTGGTTCTCGGCCTCGGGCTGCTCCGCGAGGCCGCCGGGGAACGCCTCGGACGCCGTCTTCCGCTCGGCGACCTGCCTGCCGGTGGGCTCGGTGCCGCGGGGGAGCACCAGCACGAGCGTCACGACGAGCGCGGCGACGACGACCGCGGCGAGCCCGATCCACGTCCACTGACGACGGCCGGGGCTGCGGCGTGCACGGGTTCCCTCGAGACTCGGCATGCGCCCATGCTCGCAGGTGCGACCCCGGCGTGCCCAGGCCCGGCCCGTCCCGCCGGGCGTTCACCCAGCGTCGCCGCCGCTTCTTGCCAGGACCGTGTCCCAGACTGGCCGGATGTTCCGGAAGCTCCTCCTCCTCGCCCTGACCGCGGCGTACGCCTGGGTGATCTGGCGGATGACGCTGACCCCGCAGGTCTTCTCGGCGGCGCAGAACTCCCTCGTCCTGCACGCGATCGCTTGGGTGCAGCAGCTCCCGCACGGCACGTGGTTCAGCTACGACCGCGTGGAGTTCCTCGCCAACATCGCGATGTTCGTGCCCGTGGGGATGCTCGCCGCGCTGTGGCTCCCGCGCCGGTGGTGGATCCTCGGTGCGGTCGTCGCGGTCGTGCTCTCCACCGGCATCGAGTTCGCGCAGGCGACCTACCTGCCCTACCGCGTGGCCGACCCGCGCGACGTCCTGTCGAACGGCCTCGGCGGTCTGCTCGGCGCGACGCTCGTCGGCCTCGTCCGCAGTCTCTTGCCGGCACCGCGTCGGCGTCGGCTGCGCGCCAGGACCGTCTAGCGATCTGGTAGTCTTGCGCGGTTGCCGTCGAACGGCCGCGGACAAAGAGCGCTCGTGCATCAGGCACGGGCACCGCGCAACGGACTGAAAGGGGATCTACGCATGGCACTTGACGCGAAGGTCAAGCAGGAGATCATCGAAGAGTACGCGACCCACCCGGGCGACACCGGTTCCCCCGAGGTCCAGGTCGCCGTTCTGACGCGTCGTATCAACGACCTGAACGAGCACCTCAAGGAGCACAAGCACGACCACCACTCGCGTCGTGGTCTGCTGCTCATGGTCGGTCAGCGTCGCCGTCTCCTCGGTTACCTCTCCGACGTCGACATCGCCCGCTACCGTGCGCTCATCGAGCGTCTCGGCCTGCGTCGCTAGTCGACCGACCCACGGCTTGACCGAACGCCCCGGCCCTCACACGAGGACCGGGGCGTTCTCCGTTCCCCCGGGAATGGTTGCGGGGGACGTGCGGTTGGGTAGGATGTTCATGCAAACGCATCGAAAGTCGGGATTCACCATGATCACCATCGCCGTCGTCTCCGCCGGGCTCTCCGAGCCCAGCTCCACCCGCCTGCTCGCCGACCGCCTGGGCGAGGCCACGGTCGCGGCGCTCGCCGCACCGAGCCCGTCCGGCCTGCCAGGAGGCGCGGCGCACGTCCTGCACGTCGACCTGCGTCCGCTGGCGCACGAGATCACCGACGCGATGCTCACCGGGTTCGCCGCACCGGCGCTGTCCGCCGCGATGGCGACGGTCGTCGAGGCCGACGCCGTGGTGTTCGTCACGCCCATCTTCACCGCCGGCGTGAGCGGTCTGGCGAAGTCGTTCCTCGACGTGCTCGACAAGGACTCGCTCGCCGACATGCCGGTCCTGCTCGGAGCCACCGGCGGCACCGCACGGCACTCGCTCGCGATCGAGCACGCGCTGCGTCCGGTGTTCGCGTACCTCCGCGCCGCGGTCGTCCCCACCGGTGTGTTCGCCGCCACCGACGACTGGGGGAGCGAGGGTGACTCGGCCGCACTGGACGGTCGCATCCGCCGGGCCGGGGAAGACCTTGCCTGGGCGATCCGCGCCTCCCGTCGGACCCCGCAGGAAGCCGACGCGCTCCCCGAGACGGCGGACTTCGCGTCCCTGCTCGGTGGGCTCGGCCACTCGGCCGTGCGCTCTTAGGCCGGCCACAGGGGTCGTCGGGCGGGGGTGCAGCCCCTGCCCGGCCCGCTCACCGGTGGGCTCGGGAACCTCGTCGTGACGACGGATCGCGACGACGAGGAGGACCGATGGACACCAGGGGCAACGGCCGGCGACCCGGCTGGACGACGAGTGCGCTCGTCAGCGTGGGCGGGCTCGTGGTCGCGGCGCTGACCGGGGCCGGGGTGTGGTTCGGGCACGAGCAGGCCACGACGGGCTCGGCCGACTCGTCGACGAGTGACGCCGGGACCTCGTCCGACGCCGGGACCTCGACCGACTCCGGGACCTCGTCCGACGCCGGGACCTCGACCGACGCCGGGACCTCGTCCGACCAAGGCGTGAGCCAGGGCACGACCGGTGGCTCCGGCTCCTCGGACGCGACCACGACGGGATCGTGACCGTGCGTGCCGCAGCCGAGTGGGACCTCTGGACCACCACCGCCCGCGTCGTCCTCGACCACCGTGACCGCCGCCACCTCGCCGCCGCACGGGCGTGCGTCGTCGAGGTCACCGCCGCCGTCGACGCGGCGTGCAGCCGCTTCCGCAGCGACTCCGAGCTCGTCGCCCGCGCAGCCGACCTCGTGCGCGGCGCCGAGGTCTCCCCGCTCCTCGCCGCACTCGTGCACCAGGCGCTCGACGCCGCACGTGCCTCCGACGGCGACGTCGACCCGACCCTCGGCGCCCGCATGGCGTCGCTGGGCTACGACGCCGCGTTCGCCGACGCCCCACCCGTTCCGACGCCCGAGGCCGTGGCCCGAGCGCTCGACGGCCGCCCGGCGTGGCAGCGGGTCCTGCTGTCCGGCACCTTCCTGCGCGTGCCCGAGGGCGTCACGCTCGACCTCGGTGCCACCGCCAAGGCCGCCGCTGCCGACATGGCCGCGGCGAGCATCACCGCCCGCCTCGGCATCGGCGCGCTCGTCTCGCTCGGCGGGGACGTCGCGACCGCCGGGCCCGACCCGTCCGGCGGCTGGCAGGTCCGGGTGCAGGACCTCGACGACGACCCCGCCGACCACGTGCGGATCGCCTCCGGCTGGTCCGTCGCGACCTCGAGCACCCAGAAGCGCCGGTGGGAGCAGGACGGCCACGCCCGGCACCACATCCTCGACCCGCGGTGGGGGCTGCCGGCCGAACCGGTCTGGCGCTCGGTGACCGTCGTCGCGCCGTCGTGCGTCACCGCGAACACGATGACGACCGCCGCGGTCGTCCGTGGACACGGTGCCACCGAGATGCTCCGGCGGAGCGGCCGCGCGGCACGCCTGGTCGCTGCGGACGGCACCGTCGTCCGGATCGGGGGCTGGCCCGCCGACGACGGCTGATCAGTACCAGTGCGGGTTGACGCTCATCTCGTGGTTCCACGCCCCGCACGGCGAGCCGTAGGCGTCGTGGATGTAGGCGAGGCCCCAGTTGATCTGGGTCGCCGCGTTCGTCCGCCAGTCCGCGCCGGCGACGGACATCTTCTCCGCCGGGAGCGACTGGGGGATGCCGTACGCACCGCTCGAGACGTTCAGGGCGTTCGCGCGCCAGCCGGACTCCTGCGTCCACAGGGACACCAGGCACGAGAACTGGTCCGACCCCCACCCGTACGACCCGATGGCGCTGCGGGCGTAGGCCTGGGCACCCGCCGGATTGACCACGACGCCGCCCGTGCTCGGGTAGGACGAACCGCCGCCGCTCGTCGACGGCACGGCGGGGCTCGGTGCCGCGTCGGCTGCTGCTGCCGCGGCCGCCTCCTCGCGCTTCCGCTGCTGTTCGGCCTTCTGCGCCGCGACCTGCACGCCGAGCTGGTAGCGCTGCTCGGTCTTCGCGGTGGTGTCCTTGAGCGACGCCAGCTGGGCGTACAGCTCGTCGCTGTGCTGCTGCGTGTCGTCGACCGCGGCGTCGGCGGCGGCCTCGGCGTCCTTCGCCGCGCTCGCCTTCGTCTCGGCGGCGTCGGCCAGGTCGGCGCGTTCGTCCTCGGCACGGGTGGCCTGGTCGTGCAGCGAGGACGCGGTCCTCGCGGCGACCGAGGCGTCGTCCATCACGCCGGCCCACGTCGACGACAGCTGGTCGAGCGCGCCGAGCTGGTACAGCAGCTGGGAGGGGTCCTTCGCCGTCGCGATGCGCGTGGTCATCTGGCTCGAGCTGCCGTCGCGGTAGAGGTTCGCGGCGAGCTGGCCGGCGCGCTGTTGGGCACGGTCCGCGGTCTTCGCCGCCTGGTCCGCCTGGGTCTGGAGGCTCGTGGCGGCCTGGGTGGCCGACGACAGTGCCGACTCGGCCGCGTCCGCACGCTGGGACGCCACGAGCGCGGCCTGCGACTTCACGGCTGCGGCCTGCTGGGCGGACTCCAGTGCCGCCTGGACCCTGGCGACCTCGGCCTTCTTGGTCTGCTCGTTGCCCTTCGCGTGCTCGACGTCCTGCCAGCTCGGGTACTCCGTCGCGTTCGCCGGGACAGCGGTGACGACGGGGGCGACGAGCGCGCCGACGACCACTGCGGCCGCGACGAACCAGCCCCGGGAGGGGGTGAGGCGCATGGCAGCAGGCTAGCGAGGACACTCCGGTTCGCCGTGAGCCTCGCCGCCGAATCCCTGAGGACTGGTAAAGTCCATCACGTCCAGGGACCGTTTCCCCGGGCGTTACGACAAACACTGCGCAGGCCGGGCACGGAGCTGGTCATCGGTGGTGGCTCGCGGGCCGGACGGTTTCCCGAGTGCTTCTACTGCTGGCCAGACATGCGTCCCGATCCCTTCGGCGCGCACGCACCATCGGGTGCCGTGGCCCCAGCCTGCCGAACACATCAAGGAGGCACCCTTTTGGAGGGTCCCGAGATCAAGTTCGCCGAGGCCGTTCTCGACAACGGCAAGTACGGCAAGCGCACCGTCCGGTTCGAGACCGGTCGGCTCGCACAGCAGGCGCAGGGCGCGGTCGCCGCGTACCTCGACGAGGACACCATGCTCCTCTCGGCCACCAGCGCCGGCAAGCACCCGCGTGAAGGGTTCGACTTCTTCCCGCTGACCGTCGACGTCGAGGAGCGCTCGTACGCCGCCGGCAAGATCCCCGGTTCGTTCTTCCGTCGTGAAGGCCGTCCCAGCACCGAGGCGATCCTCGTCTGCCGCCTCATCGACCGGCCGCTGCGCCCGTCGTTCGTCGACGGCCTCCGCAACGAGGTCCAGATCGTCATCACCGTCCTGAGCATCGCTCCGGACGAGTTCTACGACGCGCTCGCGATCAACGCGGCGTCCGCGTCGACGCAGATCTCCGGTCTGCCGTTCTCCGGCCCGATCGCCGGTGTGCGCCTCGCGCTCATCGGTGACCAGTGGGTCGCGTTCCCGAAGGCGTCGCAGCTCGCCGAGGCCGTCTTCGACCTCACCGTCGCGGGCCGTGTCGTCACGGACGAGGCCGGCAACGAGGACGTCGCGATCATGATGGTCGAGGCCGAGGCCACCGAGCACAGCTGGGACCTCATCCAGGGCGGCGCCACCAAGCCCGACGAGGCCGTCGTCGCGCAGGGCCTCGAGGCAGCGAAGCCGTTCCTCAAGCAGCTCGTCGAGGCGCAGGCGAAGATGGCCGCCCAGTCGGCCAAGGAGATCCAGGACTACCCGGTCTTCCCGCCGTACGCCCCCGAGGTCTACGACGCGGTCGAGGCCATCGCGCTGTCCGAGCTCGGCGACGTCTACAAGATCGCCGGCAAGCTCGAGCGTCAGGACGCCGACGACGCCCTGAAGGCCCGCGTCAAGGAGGCCATCGCCGCGAAGGTGTCGGCAGGTGAGCTCCCCGAGAGCGCCAACGGCCAGGTCAGCGGTGCCTACAAGTCGGTCACGAAGAAGGTCGTCCGCGGCCGCATCCTGACCGAGCAGGTCCGCATGGACGGTCGCGGCCTCGCCGACATCCGTCCGCTCGACGCCGAGGTCGCCGTGATCCCGCGCGTCCACGGCTCGGCGATCTTCCAGCGCGGCGAGACGCAGATCCTCGGCGTCACCACGCTGAACATGCTCAAGATGGAGCAGCAGATCGACTCGCTGTCGCCCGTCACGAAGAAGCGCTACCTGCACCACTACAACTTCCCGCCGTACTCGACGGGTGAGACCGGTCGTGTCGGTTCGCCGAAGCGTCGCGAGATCGGGCACGGCTTCCTCGCCGAGCGCGCCCTCGTGCCGGTGCTGCCGTCGCGCGAGGAGTTCCCCTACGCCATCCGTCAGGTGTCCGAGGCCCTCGGCTCCAACGGTTCGACGTCGATGGGTTCCGTCTGCGCCTCGACCCTGTCGCTCCTCAACGCCGGTGTGCCCCTCAAGGCCCCGGTCGCGGGCATCGCGATGGGCCTCGTCTCCGACACCGTCGACGGCCAGACCCGCTACGCGGCGCTGACCGACATCCTCGGTGCCGAAGACGCGCTCGGCGACATGGACTTCAAGGTCGCCGGTACCTCGGACTTCGTCACGGCCATCCAGCTGGACACGAAGCTCGACGGCATCCCCTCGTCCGTCCTCGACGCCGCGCTCAAGCAGGCCAAGGAGGCCCGCTCGGCCATCCTCGGTGTGCTGAACGAGGCGATCGACGCCCCCGACGAGATGGCGGACACCGCTCCTCGTGTCATCTCGGTGCAGATCCCCGTCGACAAGATCGGCGAGCTGATCGGCCCGAAGGGCAAGACGATCAACGGCATCCAGGACGAGACCGGCGCCGACATCTCGATCGAGGACGACGGCACCGTGTACATCGGCGCCGTCGACGGTCCGTCGGCCGAGGCCGCTCGCGCCCAGGTCAACGCGATCGCGAACCCGACGAACCCGGAGATCGGGGACCAGTTCCTCGGCACGGTCGTCAAGATCGCCACGTTCGGTGCGTTCGTGTCGCTGCTCCCGGGCCGCGACGGTCTGCTCCACGTCTCCGAGGTGCGCAAGCTCGCCGGCGGCAAGCGTGTGGAGAACGTCGAGGACGTCCTCGGCGTCGGCCAGAAGATCCTGGTCGAGGTCACCAAGGTGGACGACCGCGGCAAGCTGTCGCTCGCGCCGGTCGTCGCCGACGAGGTGGACACCGAGGGCGGCAAGGGACACGAGTCCCACGCCGAGGCCCCGGCCGAGGGCTGATCCCTCCCGCGTCCTGACGCACGAACGGCCGCCGTCCCTTCCGGGGCGGCGGCCGTTCGCCGTTGCGGGACTACGCGGCGGGGGTCTCCTGGGTGCCGACGAGCTGCGCGCGGCCGAGCAGGTGCTCGCGGAGCACGAAGCCGACCACCGCGGGCGTCGCGTCCGCGGGCGCCTCGAGGACGGGCACGTCGAGCGCGCTCAGCGTGAAGAAGTACCGGTGCGGACCGTGCCCGGCGGGCGGTGCCGCGCCGAGGAACGTGTCCGTCCCGAACTCGTTGCGGCGGCGCAGCGCCTCGGCGGGGAGCAGCGCGTCGTCGGTCCCGGCACCGGCCGGTAGCGAGGTCGCCGACGCCGGGACGTCCGTGAGGCTCCAGTGCCAGAACCCGGACCCCGTCGGGGCATCGGGGTCGTACACCGTGAGCACGAAGCTCTGCGTGCCCTCCGGAGCGCCGGACCACTCGAGCGCGGGGGAGCGGTCCTCGCCGCCGACGTCGGTGCCGCGGGCGGACGTCGGGAGCACGCCGCCGTCGGTGAAGTCGGGGCTGGTCAGGGTGAAGGACGGGACCTCGGGGAGGTTCCAGTTGGGGTCGTTGGCCATGTCCCCAGCCAACACCCGCGTGCTCGGATGTCGCTCGGTGCCCACCGGCGGACGGGAGGCGCGGTGCGGGGCCGACCCGTGCCTCCAGGCCGACAGACGGTCGCGTTCGTCGACGCGACGTGCGTCGTCAGGCGGCGAGCACGCGCTCGACGACGCGGCCGAGGGCCGCCGTCGCCGCGATCGCGTCACCGGCGTACGCGCCGGACATGGCGCCGTCGCGCGCGAGCATGAGCTCGTCCGCACCGTCGCCCGGCAGGGTGTGGCCGGACTCCTGCAGCAGGTCGGCCAGTCGCTCGGTGTACCAGTCGCGGTGCATCGCGACGACCTCGCGCACGGGGTCGCGCGGGTCGTGGTACTCGGCGGCGGCGTTGAGGAACGCGCAGCCGCGGAAGTCGGGGTCGTTGACCTCGTCGGCGAGGGCCGTGACCCAGGCCCGGACGGCTGCCTCGGGCGAGCCGGCATCGGCGATGAGCTGTTCCATCCGCTGTTGCACGCGCTCGTGCTGCGTCCGGATGTAGGCCAGGATCAGGTTGTCCTTCGACCCGTAGTGCTTGTAGAACGTCGCCTTCGTGACGCTCGCCTCGGAGATGAGACGGTCGACGCCGACGCCGTGGATGCCCTCTTCGTAGAAGAGCCGCGTGGCGGTCTCGAGGATCCGGACCTTCGCGCCGCCGGAACGGGGAGCCGGGGGGACGCTCGACCCGTCCGGCGACGCGAGGTTCGTGCTCGGGCCAGGGAGACGCTGGACGGTCGGTTGGGGGGAATCGACCGTCACAGCGTGGCTCTCCTTGGGCTCATCGGCTCCGCGGCGGAGCGGGGGGACTCGTGCCGCGCGAGGACTGATGTCCCGAGCCACCGGATCGGAATATAGGGGGGCTTCCGATCCGGTACGAGAACTGTACCACAAGGAGGACAGACAGACGAGTCTTTCTATCCTCCATATCTGTACCCCACTTCGAGTGACACCGTGAGCGGCTGTGGAAACTGGGCGGCGGGCGCTCCGGGGTCAGTAGGCTCGTCTGCGATGAACCACCCAGTGCCGTTGCCGCTCGAGGCCCCGGACACGTCGTTCCTGACGTCCGGGGGCGCCTTCGTCCGCCGAACCGTCCTCCCGTCCGGCGTGCGGGTCCTGACCGAGGCCATGCCCGGAGCGAGTTCGACGAGCCTCGGCTTCTGGGTCGGGGTCGGCTCCCGCGACGAACGCGACGGCCAGTACGGCTCGACGCACTTCCTCGAACACCTGTTGTTCAAGGGGACCCGGACCCGGTCGGCCCTCGACATCGCGATCTCGTTCGACTCCGTCGGTGGCGAGCACAACGCCGCCACCGCCAAGGAGTACACGTGCTACTACGCACGGGTCCGTGACGCCGACGTCCCGATGGCCGTCTCGGTCATCGGGGACATGGTCACCGGCTCCGTCCTCGACGACGCGGCGTTCGACATCGAGCGCGGGGTCATCCTCGAAGAGCTGGCGATGGCGGCGGACGACCCGGCCGACGTCGCCGGCGAGGCGTTCTTCGCCGCGGCCTTCGACGGGCACGCCCTCGGCCGGCCGATCGGCGGCACGCCGGAGAGCATCCGCGCCGTGCAGCGGGACGAGGTCCTCGCTCACTACCGCGAGCACTACGCGCCGAACGGCATCGTCGTCACCGCCGCCGGGGCGATCGACCACGACCGCTTCTGCGAGCTCGTCGAGGCCGTGTTCCAGGGCGCCCCGAACGCTGCTCCGCTGGCACGGCGCACGCCGCAGCCGGTGGCGGACCCGGCGATCCCCAAGCTCTCGGTCGTGCACCGTCCGACCGAACAGGTCTCGATGCTCCGCGGGTCGCAGGGCCTCGACCTCCGTGACGAACGGCGGCCGGTCCTCAGCGTGCTCAACGCCGTGCTCGGCGGTGGCATGAGCTCCCGACTCTTCCAAGAGGTGCGCGAGCGCCGCGGACTCGCCTACGCGGTGAGCTCCTTCGCGCCCGCCTACCTCGACAACGGTGCCTTCGGCGTCTACGCCGGGTGTGCCCCCGACAACGTCGCCGGGGTCGTCGAGATCGTCGACGCGGAGTTCCGCCGGATGGTCGACGACGGCATCACCAGCGACGAGCTCCGTCGCGCGAAGGGGCAGATCGAGGGGGCGCTCACGCTCTCGCTCGAGGACTCCGACGCCCGGATGACCCGACTCGGCCGGTCCGAGCTCGGCACGGGGGAGTTCACCGACCTGGCCACCGCCCTCGAGCGCGTGGACCGGGTCACCACCGACGACGTCCTCGACCTGGCCCGCGACCTCCTGACCCGGCCCACGATCACCTCGGTGGTCGGTGCGGTGCAGCAGGACGAGCTCGCGGCCGCGATCGGGATCGGCGGTTGAGCACCGACATGTCGCACTACCTCTACCTCGTCCGGCACGGCGAACACCAGGACGCCGAACACGGGCTGCGGGACGGCAAGCTGTCCGAGCGCGGCAAGCGGCAGGCGATGCTCGTCGCGGACCGTCTCGGCGGCGTGCCGTTCGACGGCGTCTACCACTCGCCGCTCGAAGCGCCGAGCGAGACCGCGTCGTTCCTGTCGCAGCGGCTCCCGGCGATCGAGCCCGAGCCGTCGACCCTGCTCTTCGACTGCATCCCGTCGGGTCCGACGCCGGACATGCCGCACGCCTACCAGGGGTGGTACGGCGGCATCACGGAAGAGGAGATCGTCGCCGGGCAGGCCCAGATGGGCGATGCGGTGGCGGAGTGGTTCACCCCTGCCCGCGAAGACCGGCACGACCTCCTCATCACGCACAACGCCGTCATCGGCTGGTTCGTGCGCGAGGCGTTCCAGGCGCCGGAGTGGCGCTGGATGGGGACGAACGTGGCGCACACGGCGTTGACGATCATCCGGATCCGCTCGGCCAAGCCGGCCGAGGTCGTCGCGCTCAACGACCTGGCGCACCTGCCCGTCGAGCTCAGGACGGGCCTGCCGGTCGGTCAGCCCGTCTGACGGGCCCTGCGCACCCGGAGTGCGGCGACCCGCGCTCGGAGCACCCGGTCCAGCCCGAACGGCCCACCGCCGAGCGCGACCAGCACCACCGCGAGGAGCAGGTACAGCACCTCGGGCAGGTACAGCAGGTCGCTGAACCAGGTCACTGCGTCCGCCGGCCCGAGCTGGTGGACCGCCACGGTCGTGAGCGCGACCGTGCTGATCACGGCGAGGACGGCCGCAGCCGCCCGCGTCACGAGGCCGACGGCGAGCAGCACGCCGAAGACGAGCTCGCAGCCCGCGACCACCGCGGCCGTGACGTCGGGCACCGGCGCGCCGATCGAGCGGATCGTCTCCGCCATCGCCGCGCGACCCGGAGCGGTCACGGTCTTGTTCCACCCGGACGCGGCGAAGAACAGCCCGAGCGCGACCCGGACGAGCGAGATCGAGAGGAACGGCAGGCGGGTCGGGGAGTCGAGGGCACGGAGGAGCAGGACCATGCCCTGCCGTTCGGAGCGGAGGCGCGGATCGCCTCAGCGCACCGGCTTGCGGTACCAGGCGGTCGCGTTCGGGTTGTCGTTGAACGCGGGTACCCGCTCGTAGCCCCGACCGCGGTACATCGCACCGGCGGCGACGAGGGAGTCGTTCGTGTCCAGCACGATCGCCGTCGCGCCGAGCTCGACACCGCTCGCCTCGAGCGCGTCCATGACCGCCGTCGCCACGCCGCGTCCACGTCCCTCCGGGGTCACGAAGACGTGCTTCACCTCGAACCGGACGTCGTCGCCGTCGTCGGGGAGCCGACGGAGGCCGCCGCACCCGACCGCGCGACCTCCGTCGTACGCGACGACGAAGGTGCCGACCGGCGGCGTGAACTCGGCCGCCGGGGTGCGCTTCCGCGAGTACGACCCCTGCGCGCTCGGGAACGTGGCCTCGCGCTCGTCGAGGTACGCGTCGAGCAGGGCGTCGACCTCGGGGATGTCTGCCGGCACGGTCCTGACCTCGAGCGTCATGCGTCGATCCTAGGATGGTGGACATGGTCACTCCCGTCGCCGTCGTCGGCGCCACCGGTCGTCTCGGGGGCCTCGTGGCCGCCGTGGTCGAGGAACTGCCCGACTTCGAGCTCGTCGCGAGCCTGTCCTCGAAGGACGGCGCGCACGAGGCCGGTCCCGACGTGTTCGGCGGCGCGGCGATCGTGGTGGACGTGACCGTCCCGGCGCTCAGCCCCGCGATCGTCGACAACGCCCTCGTGAGCGGCGCGAACGTGCTCGTCGGCACGTCCGGGTGGTCCGGCGACCGACTCGCGACGCTCCGCGCGGGCCTCGAGTCGCGTCCGGAGCAGGGCGTCTTCGTGGTCCCGAACTTCTCGATCGGGTCCGTGCTCGGCACCCACCTGGCGACGATCGCCGCGCCGTGGTTCCCCTCGGTCGAGATCGTCGAGACGCACCACGCCGGCAAGATCGACTCCCCGTCGGGCACCGCGGTCCGCACGGCCGAGCTCATCGCCGACGCCCGGCGCGAGGTCGGTCCGGTCGACGCACCCCACGTCGACCAGCGCGCGCGGGGGCAGCAGGTCGCGAGCGTCCCGATCCACTCGCTCCGTCTGCCGGGCGTCAAGGCCGTGCAGGACGTGGTGCTGAGCGGCCCCGGCGAGACCCTGACCATCCGGCACGACACGAACGACGACGTCGCCTACGTCGCCGGCATCCGTGCAGCCCTGTCCGCCGTGGGGTCGATGCGCGGCCTCACGGTCGGCCTCGGCAGCGTCCTCGGCATCGGCTGACCGTCGTGCGCCTGACCCGGTCCCTCCGTTCGCCCTTCTGGGGCGCGGCGCTCATGGCGGTGCTGCTGGCGCTGTACATCGTGCTCGTCGGACAGCGTGCCGTGGCGTTCATCGCGACGGGCATCCCGATCGGCATCGGCATCGGCGTCGCGCTCTTCGTCGTCGCGGCGATCGGTGCGCTGCTGCTCGTGCTCGAGTTCCGCTTCGGCCTGCGCATCACCCGGCTCGGCGCCCGGCTCGAGCAGGAGGGCGGCGCTCCCGCGGACGTCGTCCCGGTCCGTCCCTCGGGGCGTCCCACGCGCGAGGCCGCCGACGAGCTCTTCCCCGAGTACCGGGCCGCCGTCGAGTCCGACCCGGCGGACTGGCGCGGGTGGTACCGACTCGGCGTCGTCTACGACGCCGCGGGTGACCGCAAGCGGGCGCGGGCCGCGATGCGCGAAGCGCTCACCAGGGCACGCGTGTCCTGACAGGAGGCGCGGTGCAGGCCCGCACCGCGCCTCCGGGCCCGCAGCCGGTCGCGTCAGAACGCGGCGTCGACCGCGTCCTCGGCGCGCTGGTACCGGAACGCGTAGCCGGACTCGAGCAGCTTCGTCGGCACCATCTGCTGGCTCGACAGGAGCATCTCGTCGGCCGCCTGCTGCAGGAGCAGCCGGAGCGCGAACTCCGGGATCCGGAAGAGGTAGGGCCGGTGCAGGTCCTCGGCGACGCGCTTGGTGATGCGGTCGGCGACGGCGGCCTCGGGGCCGGCGAGGTTCACCGGCCCGACGACGTCCGAGGCGTCGGGGCTGGTCGCGAGGTGCACGATCGCGCCCACCTCGTCCTCGAGGGCGATCCACGGCCAGTGCTGCCCACCGGTGCCGAGGCGGCCGCCGAGCCCGGTCTTCGTGAGCGGGACGAGCGGTGCGAGCGCGCCGCCGCCCTTCCCGACGACGATGCCGGTGCGGAGCGTCACGACGCGGACGCCCTCGGGAGCGGCGTTCGCGGCGGCCTCCCACGCGGTGCAGACCTCGGCCAGGAAGCCGGTGCCGGCGGCCGCGTCGTCCTGCAGGACGTCGGCCGGACGGTCGCCGTAGACCCCCGAGGCAGACCCCGAGAGGAACAGCGGCGGCGGGTTCGTCGCGTGGCGCATGGCCTCGACGAGGGTCTCGGTGGCGGACACCCGCGACTGCAGGATCTCCTGCTTGTAGGTCTCGGTCCAGGGGAGCTTGCCGATGTTCGCGCCGGCGAGGTTGATCACGACGTCGGCGCCGTCGAGGATTGCCGGGTCGAGCTTCCGGGTGCCCGGGGACCAGCGGAACTCGCTCGCCGTGCGCGGCTCGCGTCGGACGAGGGTGGTGACGTGGTGCCCGGCCTCGCGCAGGGCGTGGACGAGGGGCGTACCGATGAAGCCGGACGCACCGGCGAGCAGGATCGAGAGCGGCGCTGTCGTCATGTCGCTCACGCTACTCAACTGCCCGTGGATGTCTCCGGCTCGTCGTAGGCTCGTGGTCGTGACCGACAGCGAGACCGTGCAGCCCGACCCCACCGTCGCGACCCCCTACGAGGACCTGCTGCGGCGTGTCCTCACCGAAGGGACTCCGAAGGGCGACCGCACCGGGACGGGGACCCGCAGCCTGTTCGGCGCACAGCTCCGGTACGACCTGTCGAAGGGCTTCCCGCTCGTCACGACGAAGCGGGTGCACTTCAAGTCCGTCGCCTACGAGCTGCTCTGGTTCCTGCGCGGCGACGGCAACGCCCGCTGGCTGCAGGAGCACGGCGTCCGGATCTGGAACGAGTGGGCGGACGAGGACGGCGACCTCGGCCCGGTGTACGGCGTGCAGTGGCGCTCGTGGCCGACGCCGTCGGGGGAGCACGTCGACCAGATCGCCCAGGTCATCGAGCAGATCACGACGAACCCGGACAGCCGCCGCCTGATCGTCTCGGCGTGGAACGTCGCCGACATCCCCGAGATGGCGCTCGCCCCGTGCCACGCGTTCTTCCAGTTCTACGTGAACGACGGCAAGCTCTCGTGCCAGCTCTACCAGCGGAGCGCGGACATGTTCCTCGGCGTCCCGTTCAACATCGCCTCGTACGCGCTGCTCACCCACATGATCGCGGCGCAGACCGGGCTCGAGGTCGGCGAGTTCGTGTGGACCGGCGGCGACTGCCACGTCTACGACAACCACGTCGAGCAGGTGGAGGAGCAGCTGTCCCGGACCGCGTACGCGCTCCCCACACTCGAGCTCGCGCCGCGGGACTCGATCGACGACTACGAGTACGAGGACTTCACGGTCGTCGGCTACCACCACCACCCGGCGATCACGGCCGCGGTCGCCGTCTGATGTCGTCTTCGTGGACCGAGCCCGTCCGTGGTGTCGGGATGGTCTGGGCGCGGTCGACGAACGGCGTGATCGGGGCCGACGGCGGGATGCCGTGGCACGTGCCGGAGGACCTCGCGCACTTCCGGCAGGTCACCGGCGACGCGACCGTCGTGATGGGGCGCCGCACGTGGGAGTCGTTGCCGGAGCGCTTCCGGCCGCTGCCCGGGCGGCGGAACGTCGTGCTGACGCGAGACGCCTCATGGACGGCCGACGGGGCCGAGGCCGTGCACGACCTGGCGACCGCGCTGGACACCGACGAGCCCGTGTGGATCATGGGCGGCGGGCAGGTGTACGCGGCGGGGGTGCCCTTCGCCGACCGGGTCTCCGAGACGGTGATCGACGTCGAGGTGCCGGGGGACACCGTGGCGCCGACGCTCGCCGGGGTGGCCGGGTGGTCGCTCGTCGACGAGGGGCCGTGGCAGGAGTCGCGCGTCGACGGGACGCGCTACTGCTTCCTCGAGTGGCGCCGGCGCGCGTAGCGCCGGGCGCCGCCGCGGCGGGCTCTGCCGCGGCGGGCGCCGCCGCGGCGGGCCCTGCGGCGTGGAACCACGGAAACGACATCGCACCAGGCGTCGGCGATGGTTCGACGTCGGAAACCTGGTTCGACAGGTTCCGGAGCCGCACCGTCCACGCGGACGGCAGCCCTCGCGCGCATCCCCGGTACGCTGGTGCCCGTGTCCCCGCGTGAGAATCCCTTCGGTCAGGTCCTCGTCGCCCTCGTGACCCCGTTCACGGCCGACGGCGAGGTCGACTGGCCCGGCGTCGAGCAGCACATCGACGACTGCATCACCGCCGGCGCCGACGGCATCGTGGTCACCGGCACGACCGGTGAGACGAGCACGCTGACCGACCCCGAGAAGCTCCGGCTGGTCGAGGTCGGCAAGTCCGTCGCCGCGGGGCGCGCGAAGATCATCACGGGTGGCGGGTCGAACGAGACCGCGCACGCGATCCACCTCTACAAGCAGAGCGAGAAGGCCGGCGCCGACGGTGTGATGATCGTCACGCCGTACTACAACAAGCCGACGCAGTCCGGTGTGCTCACCCACTTCCGGATGATCGCCGACGCGACCGACCTGCCGGTGATCCTGTACGACATCCCCGGTCGCACGGGCATCCCGATCACGTACGAGACGATCGTGCGGGCCTCGCACCACCCGAACATCCTCGCGGTGAAGGACGCCAAGGGCGACTTCGCCGAGGTGTCCCGGGTGCTCAACAACACCGACCTCATGTACTTCTCGGGCGACGACACGAACGTGCTCCCGCACCTGTCGATCGGCGCGACGGGGCTCATCGGCGTCACCGCGAACATCACGTCGACGCCGTACCGCACCATCGTCGACGCCGTGAACCGGGGCGACCTGGCCACCGCGACCGCCGAGCACAAGCGCGTCGAACCCCTCGTCCGTGCCGTGATGACGCACGTGCCGGGTACCGTGGCGGCGAAGTACATCCTGCACGGGCTCGGTCGCATCGGCAGCCCGCGCGTCCGGTTGCCGCTCGTCGGCCCCGAGGACTCCGAGGCGTACGCCATCGAGACCTCGCTCGAAGCCGTCCGGGGCATCCCGGGCGCCGACTTCTCCAACTTCCGCCCCGACCGCAACGCAGCGGCCGGCGGTGCTCTTCCGAAGGTGCCAGGCACCACCCGCTAGCGAACACGCGGCGCGCAGGACGCGCGTCGCCCGAATCCGTAGGACCGAATGCCCACACAGATCTCCGAACCGCAGCCGCTCGAAGCCGGCACCCTCCGCGTCATCCCCGTCGGGGGACTCGGCGAGATCGGTCGCAACATGACCGTGTACGAGTACGAGGGCAAGCTGCTCATCGTCGACGCCGGCGTGCTCTTCCCCGAGGAGCACCAGCCCGGGGTCGACCTGATCCTGCCGGACTTCGCGCCGATCCGGGACCGCCTCGACGACGTCCTCGGCGTCGTGCTCACACACGGCCACGAGGACCACATCGGCGCCGTCCCGTACCTGCTGAAGCTCCGCGACGACATCCCGCTGATCGGCTCCACGCTGACCCTGGCCCTCGTCGAGGCGAAGCTCAAGGAACACCGGATCAAGCCGTACACGCTCGTCGTGGCCGAGGACCAGACCGAGCAGCTCGGCCCGTTCCACCTCGAGTTCGTGGCCGTCAACCACTCCATCCCGGACGCCCTCGCCGTCGCGATCACGACCCCCGCCGGTCGTGTCCTGCACACGGGCGACTTCAAGATGGACCAGCTCCCGCTGGACGACCGCATCACCGACCTCCGTGCCTTCGCACGCCTGGGGGAGCAGGGCGTCGACCTGTTCCTGCCGGACTCGACCAACGCCGACGTGCCGGGCTTCACCGCGCCCGAGCGCGACATCGGACCCGTGCTCGAGAACATCATCACGCGCGCCCGCAAGAAGGTCGTCGTGGCGAGCTTCTCGTCGCACGTGCACCGCGTGCAGCAGGTCCTCGACGCCGCTGCCGCCGCGAACCGCAAGGTCGCGTTCATGGGCCGCTCGATGATCCGCAACATGACGATCGCCGCCGACCTCGGCTACCTCCGGGTGCCCGAGAACGTGCTCATCGACACGAAGAAGGCGAAGAACGTCCCCGACGACCAGATCGTCTACATGTCGACCGGGTCGCAGGGCGAGCCGATGGCCGTGCTCGCGCGCATGGCCAACCTCGAGCACCAGATCGAGATCGGCGAGGGCGACACCGTCATCCTCGCCTCGTCGCTGATCCCGGGCAACGAGAACGCCGTGTACCGCGTCATCGACGGGCTCACCAAGCTCGGCGCGAAGGTCGTGCACAAGGGCAACGCCAAGGTGCACGTCTCCGGACACGCGTCGGCCGGCGAACTGCTCTACTGCTACAACATCCTCCGGCCGAAGAACGTGCTGCCCGTGCACGGCGAGCACCGCCACCTGTACGCCAGCGCGGACCTCGCGATCCAGACCGGTGTGCCGCCGCGGAACGTCATCCTCGGCCAGGACGGCATAGTCGTCGACCTGAAGGACGGCGAGGTCCGGGTCGCCGGCCAGCTCGACATCGGGTACGTCTACGTCGACGGGTCGACCGTGGGCGAGATCACCGACGCCGACCTCAAGGACCGCCGGGTCCTCGCGGAAGAGGGCTTCATCTCGATCTTCGCCGCGGTGGACTTCACCACCGGCCAGTGCGTCGTCGGGCCGGAGATCCAGTCGCGCGGCTTCGCCGAGGACGACTCGGTCTTCGACGACGTCCGTCCGCAGATCGCGAAGGCGCTCGCCGAGGCGGCCGCGAACGGCACGCGCGACGGGCACGCCTTCGGGCAGGTCGTCCGCCGGACCGTGGGTCGATGGGTGAACACGAAGCACCGCCGTCGGCCCATGATCGTGCCGGTGGTCATCGAGGCGTAGTGCTCGTCGCGACCACCGCGCACGTCGCGGTGGTCGCAGTGACCGTGTCCAGGAGGCGCGGTGCACGTTCCTGACGGACGTGCACCGCGCCTCCTGGCACGTTCCGGCCTGTCGGCTGACCGGATTCATCCCACAGGATGATCTTCTGTCGGTATGTCAGACAATAGTGTTCCGGGGTGACTGTCCTGCGTCGCTGGGTGTGGCCCGGCCTCAAGTTCCTCGTGTTCGCCGCCATCGCGGTGTCCCTCGTCCGCCTCGCGTTCTTCGCAGCCCAGCCCGAGGGCGAGGAGACCGTCCCGACCGGCGCGATCGAGGACCCGACCGTCACGGTCGCGACCGGCGACATCGTGAACGACGTCGAGGCGACCGGCACGATCCGGTCGGTGGCCGCCACGGCCGTCCGCTCCTCGGTCGAGGGCACGGTGAACAAGGTGTTCGCCGGCAACGGCGCGCACGTCGAGCAGGGCGCCCCGGTGATCGACGTCCGGGTCGAGACCCCGTCGACGGGGACGACCGACGACGGCGAACCGCTGCCCCCGACCGTGACCTTCTCGACCGTCGTCGCGCCGGCGTCCGGCACCGTGTCCGGACTCGACCTCGTCACGAAGCAGCCCGTGGCCATCGGCGACACCGTGGCACGCGTGGCACCGGAGGCCTACCGGGCGACCGCGACCCTCGATGCCGCCCAGCTCTACCGCCTCACCTCGCGTCCGTCCGAGGCGACCGTCACCGTCACCGACGGCCCGGCGCCGTTCACCTGCACCCACCTCACGCTGACGAGTGCTGCGGCGTCCTCCGCGGACGACGGCGACGCCGGCGACGACGGCTCCGGTGACGCCTCGGCCGGGGGCACGGAACTCGCGTGCGACGTGCCGAGCGGGGTCACCGTGTTCCCTGGACTCGAGGTCACGGTCGCGGTCCCCGCGGGGAAGGCGGAGGGCGTCCTGACGCTCCCGACGACCGCGGTGCAGGGCACGGCGCAGAAGGGCGTCGTCACGGTCGTGGGCGAGGACGGCAAGCGTGCCGAGAAGACCGTCGCGCTCGGCCTCAACGACGGGGAGAGCGTCGAGGTCCGGTCGGGGCTGTCGGAGGGCGACACCGTCCTGCAGTTCGTCCCGGGCAAGGAGCAGGTCGAGGGCGACGAGTTCGCCGACGACGGCTCCGTGGTGGTCGGATGAGCGCGCGGGCAGCGTCCCTCGTCCGAGTGCGCGGGCTGCGCAAGTCGGTCGAGCTCCCGGACGGGTCCGAGCTCGAGATCCTGCGTGGCGTCGACCTCGACGTCGACGCGGGTAGCCGGGTCGCGATCGTCGGGCGCTCGGGGTCGGGCAAGTCCACCCTGCTCAACGTGCTCGGGTTGCTCGACACCCCGACCGACGGCGTCCACGAGTTCGGCGGTGTCGACGTCGGTCGTGCCGGGTCGCTCCGGCGGGACCGGATCCGCGGGGAGGACGTCGGGTTCGTGTTCCAGCAGTTCAACCTCCTGCAGGGGCGCACCGCGCTCGAGAACGTCGAGGTCCCCCTGCTCTACGCGACCGGACGCGCCTTCTGGGCCAGGCGTCGGCTCGCGCTCGAGATGCTCGACCGGGTCGGACTCGCGGACCGCGCCGACACGCAGCCGCACCGCCTCTCGGGTGGTGAGCAGCAGCGCGTCGCGATCGCACGTGCCCTCGTGCGTGCACCGCGCCTGATCCTCGCGGACGAACCGACGGGTGCACTCGACGTCGACACGGGTCGTGTCGTGATGGAGCTCCTCGAGACCGTCGCCGGCGAGACCGGGGCGGCGCTCGTGACGATCACCCACGACGCCGCAGTCGCCGCACGAGCGGACGTCGTCCACCGCATCGACCACGGCCTGGTCGTCGACCCCACGGACGTGTCCGTCGCCGGGATCGCCGCCGAGGTCGTCGGGGTGACGCCGTGAACCGGGTCGTGGCGACCGTCGTCGGCACGCTGGTCGAGTCCTGGCAGGAACTCCGGGTCCACCGTGGCCGGGTCGTGCTCAGCCTCGTCGGCGTCACGATCGCGGTGGCCTCGCTCGCCGTCGTCGTCGGGTTCGGGTCGCTCGCGGAGCGCGTGACGGCGGCGTTCAACGAGCAGTACGGCGGACGTCCCGCGACCTACAGCATCACCGGGACGCCCGGCACCGGTGCGGCCGCGGCGGCCACGGCGGACGCGGTCGACCGGGAACTCCGCGCGGCCGCGGACCGGTACGACGTGCAGTACGCGACCGAGGCGTCGTACACGTCCCGTCGCATCCAGTTCCCGGACGGTGTCGCCGAGGTCCAGGGCATGACGGTCGACCCGCCGTGGGCCGAGATCCACCGGCTGCGGATCGCCGCGGGGGACTGGTTCTCCGAGTCCGACCGGGACCGCCTGGCACCGGCGATCGTCGTCAACCAGGCGTTCCTCGACCGGCTCGGTGGCGCGGACGTGGTCACGCACCCGACCGTCCGGATGCCGGGCACCCCCGGCGTCACCGCGGTCGTCATCGGGCAGTACGTGTCGTCGGAGTACGACACCGACCCGATGTTCTACCAGCTGGCGAACTCCGTCGCGACGGCGAGCGTCACGCCCGGTGCGGACGACGGCAACCAGCGGACGTTCGAGGTCTGGATTCCCGAGCACGGAGCGAAGGCGCTCGCGAACCGGATCGCCAGCGACGCGGAGCGTGCGGTCGGTGGCGACGTGTCGGTGGACGCCGGCCGCATGGACGCCGCGGGCTCGGTGGACGGCGACCCGCTCGGCGCGATGCGCTACGTCATCGCTGGCGTCGCGGTGCTCGTCCTCGTGCTCGGTGGCCTCGGCCTGCTCAACGTGTCGCTCGTGAGCGTCCGCCAGCGCATCCGTGAGATCGGCATCCGTCGTGGCGTCGGCGCCTCGGCGGGGCGGATCTTCGTGGCGGTCCTGCTCGAGAACGTCCTCGGTACCGCGGTGGCCGGCGGCATCGGCGTGATGATCGGCGCCGCGGTCCTCGGGAACGACACCGTGCGCGGACTGATCACGAGCGGGGTCGAGGTCGGTGGGGCGCCGTTCCCGCTCGAGGCGGCGCTCATCGGCGTCGGGTCGGCGGTGTTCGTCGGCGCGCTCGCCGGCTTCCTGCCCGCGGTGCTCGCGGTCCGGGTGAAGGTCATCGACGCGATCCGGTACTGACACCGCGCCCGCCGTGGCATCCGTCGCGGATGCTGCGGCGGGCCGCGCTCGGTTTGTCCTGAGGGGGGATTAGGGTTCTGCCCATGGCCGGAGGCACCAAGTCGACCACGCGCTCGCGCGCGTCCTCGTCGTCCCGTGGAAGCGGGACGCGTGGCTCGTCGCGCACCCAGGCCACGACGAAGAAGCTGCCGCAGGCCGCACCGACCCCGGTCTTCCGCGAACAGAACCCCCTCGTGACGTTCTGGCTGGCGATGGCGCACGGCGTCGGCGCGGTCTTCCGCCTGCTCGGCACGGAGACGCTCGAGAAGGACCAGCGGCGCGACGGGTTCCCGTTCTTGCTCTTCGTGCTGGCGGTCGCCGGCGCGGTGGTCGAGTGGCTCAACCCGTCGAACGCCGTCTCGGTGGCGCTCGACGCGTACACGTTCGGCGGGCTCTTCGGCCGACTGGCCTTCGCGTTGCCCGTGATCATGGTCGTCTTCGCCGGGTGGCTCTTCCGGCACCCGGCGTCCGTGCACGACAACACCCGGATCGGGATCGGTCTCGGCCTGTTGCTCGTGTCCATCGCGGCGCTCTGCCACGTGTTCGGCGGGCAGCCGAGCGCCTCGGACGGCATGCCCGCGCTGGCGACCGCCGGCGGCGTCATCGGCTGGGTCGTGATCGCCTGGCTCGTCGCGGTCGCCACCGAGTGGGTCGCGGTGCCGGTCGCGGTGCTGCTGCTCGTGCTCTCGCTCTTCATCATCACCAAGACGCCGCCGAACAAGATCGGTCGGCGCCTGCACGAGCTCTACGCGTACCTGTTCGGCGCGCCGGCCCCCGCGACGGAGACGGACGAGCCCGTCGCCGAGGCGCCCGCCGCACGGACCAGGCCGACAAAGAAGCGCGGCGCGAAGGGCGACACCGACTTCCAGCTGTTCGACGACCTCGGCTTCGAGGACGACAAGGCCGCCGAGTCCGACGCCGAGGGCGGGACCATCCCGTGGTGGCGTCGGAACAAGTCCGGTCGCGAAGAGGACCCCGCGTACGACAGCCCCGTGATCAGCGGTGCGACGTCGGCCGTGCCCCCGGCCGCCGCAGCCGCGCCGGCACCCGGCCCGAACGCCGGTGCCGCCGCCGGTCTGGTCGACCACACGCCGGCCGAGCCCGGTTCGGTCAACCTCAACGACTCGGTCGAGCAGGACCTGCAGATCGCCGAACAGGCCCTGCGTGACTTCGGGACCCCGGTGCCGGAACGCCCCGCGCCGGCCGAGGTCGTCCGTCCGGACGCCTCGGTGTCGCCGGTGGTCTCGCCGTCGCTCCCGGCCGAGGACCTCTCCGTCGACGCCGCCGACGACGCGGACGGCCTGCCCCCGGTGGCCGGCCCCGACGAGGACCCCGCCGCGCCCTACCGGCTGCCGGCCGCCACGACGCTGAGCTCCGGCACGCCGTCGGTCGCACGCAGCCAGGCGAACGACGACATCGTCGCCGCCATCACGAGCGTCCTCACCGAGTTCAAGGTGGACGCGAAGGTCACCGGGTTCTCCCGTGGGCCGACTGTGACCCGGTACGAGATCGAGCTCGGCCCCGGCGTGAAGGTCGAGCGCGTCACCGCCCTGTCGAAGAACCTGTCGTACGCGGTCGCCTCGAACGAGGTCCGCATCCTGTCGCCGATCCCGGGCAAGAGCGCGATCGGCGTCGAGATCCCGAACACCGACCGTGAAACCGTCTCCCTCGGTGACGTCCTGCGCTCGAACGCCGCTCGCAAGTCCAAGCACCCGATGACGATCGGCGTCGGCAAGGACGTCGAGGGCGGCTTCGTCGTGGCCAACCTCGCGAAGATGCCGCACCTGCTCGTCGCCGGCTCCACCGGGTCCGGCAAGTCGGTGTTCATCAACTCGATGATCACGTCGCTGCTCATGCGCGCGAAGCCGTCCGAGGTCCGCATGGTCCTCGTCGACCCGAAGCGCGTCGAGCTCTCGATCTACGCCGGCGTCCCGCACCTCATCACGCCCATCATCACGAACCCGAAGAAGGCGGCCGAGGCGCTGCAGTGGGTCGTGAAGGAGATGGACATGCGGTACGACGACCTCGCGTCGTTCGGGTTCCGGCACGTCGACGACTTCAACAAGGCGATCGCGAACAACGAGATCGTCCTGCCGGCCGGCAGCGAGCGGAAGCTCAAGCCGTACCCGTACCTGCTCGTCGTCGTCGACGAGCTCGCCGACCTCATGCTCGTCGCGCCGCGTGACGTCGAGGAGTCGATCGTCCGCATCACCCAGCTCGCCCGTGCCGCCGGCATCCACCTGGTGCTCGCGACGCAGCGTCCGTCGGTCGACGTCATCACCGGACTCATCAAGGCGAACGTGCCGTCGCGGATCGCCTTCGCGGTGACCAGCGTCACCGACTCCCGGGTCATCCTCGACCAGCCGGGCGCCGACAAGCTCATCGGGCAGGGCGACGCGCTCTTCCTGCCGATGGGGTCGTCGAAGTCGCTCCGCGTCCAGGGTGCCTGGGTGCAGGAGAGCGAGGTCGCCGAGGTCGTCCAGCACGTCACCCGCCAGGCCCGTCCGGAGTACCGCCAGGACGTCCAGGCCGTGGTCGAGCGCAAGGAGATCGACGCGGACATCGGCGACGACCTCGAGCTGCTGCTCGCGGCGGTCGAGCAGGTCGTGTCGACGCAGTTCGGGTCGACCTCGATGCTCCAGCGCAAGCTCCGCGTCGGCTTCGCCAAGGCCGGCCGCCTGATGGACCTCATGGAGTCCCGCGACATCGTGGGGCCGTCCGAGGGCTCGAAGGCGCGCGACGTCCTCGTGACGACCGACCAGCTGCCGGCCGTGCTCGCGAAGCTCCGGGGCGAGGAGCCACCAGCAGGTGCTGCCCCGGCTGGCCCCGCCGCCGGTCCGGCTCCCGTGGCGCCGGCGCCGGCGTCGGCCCCGACCGACGACGGCGACCGCTACGGCGCCGACCCGGTGGCGGACATGACGCGCGGGTACGATGAAGCAGACGACGAGCCCGATGAGGACGCGTGGGGACTGACGGGCAGGGAGTGAGTGCGATGACCGCCTCGGACAGCACGGAGACCACGCACGGCGCACGCTTCCCGTGGCGCGGACGACTCCTGCGCAAGGGCCCCGGCCCGGCGTCGACGGGCAACGTCGCGAACATCATCACGGTCGTGCGCATCCTCATGGCGCCGCTGTTCTTCGTGCTGCTCCTGACGGACGCCGGCACCGACGGGCCGCTGCGCATCTGGGCAGCCGTGGTGTTCGTGGTCGCCATCGTCACGGACAGTGCCGACGGCATCATCGCCCGCCGGCAGAACCTCGTCACGGACTTCGGGAAGCTCGTCGACCCGATCGCGGACAAGGTCCTCATCGGCGGTGCGCTCGTCGCGCTGTCGATCCTCGGCGAGCTCCCCTGGTACGTGACCGTGCTGATCATGGTGCGCGAGATCGGCATCACGGTCTTCCGGTTCGCGGTGCTCTCGGACCGGGTCATCCCGGCGAGCCGGGGCGGCAAGATCAAGACCGTGCTGCAGGCCGTCGCGTTGACCGCCGCGCTCTTCCCGTGGTGGAACCTCGTGGGGGACTGGGCGCACTGGGTGAACGGCATCCTGATGACCGCGGCCTTCCTGGCGACCATCCTGAGCGGCATCGACTACCTGTACCAGGCGTGGAAGCACAACCGGACTACCGCGTGACGGCGGCCGACGACGTCACCGGCACCGCGCCTCCAGGACACGACACCGGACCCGACGTCCGGACGTCCGCCCGCGACCTCGTCGCGCGCCTGACCGAACGGGGCGACACCGTCGCCGTGGCGGAGTCGCTCACCGGTGGAATCGTCGTCGCGACCCTCGTCGGCGTCCCGGGCGCCAGCGCCGTGGTGCGAGGGGGAGTCGTGGCCTACGCGACGCCCGTGAAGCACACCGTGCTCGGCGTCTCGTCGGCGCTGCTCGCGTCGAACGGTGCGGTCGACCCCGAGGTGGCTCGGCAGATGGCCTCGGGCGTGCGAGCAGCACTCGCGGTCGACGGAGCACCCGCGACCTGGGGCATCAGCACGACCGGTGTCGCCGGACCCGACCCGCAGGACGGTCAGCCGGTGGGGACGGTCTTCGTCGGCATCGCGGACGCCGACGGTGCCCAGGCGTACGAGTTGCACCTCGACGGCGATCGCGATGCAATCCGCTGGGCGACCGTCTCCGAACTCCTGGCACGGATGTCGTCCACGATCCGGGCCCGGGAATAGGTCCCGTTTCCACTGGGTTACATCTCACGCAATCTCCAGCAGTAGAGCAGCCGGCGTGGTTAGCATGCTGCAACCGGCAACGCTACTGTTGCTGAACCCGAACTCGGCCATCAGGACCGAGCGGGCGCGGAGACGACAGAGAGGAGGAGTTCTCATGGTTCTCGTTCGTCAGGAAATCGGCGACGTTCTGCGGGACTTCCGCTTGCAGAAGGGCCGGACCCTCCGTCAGGTCGCGTCCAAGGCCAGCGTGGCTCTCGGGTACCTCAGCGAGGTCGAGCGTGGGCAGAAGGAAGCCAGCTCGGAGATCCTCGCGTCCGTCGCGGACGCGCTGGACACCCCCATCTCGACCATCATGCGTGAGGTCGGCGACCGTCTCGCGGTGGTCGAGGGGCTCACCCCGGTGCCCGACACGCTCCCGGACGACCTCGTCGCCGAGTTCGACAACGACCTCGCGGTGCGCTGACGCCACCGCTTCCCGAACGCCCCCGCTGGTCCGCCAGCGGGGGCGTTCGGCGTTCCGGGGCCGTGGTCTGGCGTCGGGGCGGCGCGGTTACGCTGGGATGATGCGTGTGAGTGAGTTCTGGCGGGCCGTCGACCAGGTGTTCGGCGATGCCTACGGTGCCGTCGTCAGTCGTGACGTGGTGCTCGAGGAACTCGGCGGACGCTCGGCGGCCGAGGCGCTCGACGCGGGCATCGATGCGCGCCGCGTGTGGGAGGCGCTGTGCGAGTCGCAGGACGTCCCGCTCGAGAAGCGGCACGGCAAGGGGCTGGCGGAACCGCGGGACTGACGCGCGGTCTCCGTCCGAAACTCTGTTCGGCGTGTTGCTCGAACGGGTGTTCGATCGGTGGTAGCTTCCTCCACAGCGGCGCTGTCCGGAGAGTTCGTCCACAGATCGCGCGGTCGTCGGCAGTGATGTCGGTGGCCCGCCCTAGGTTCGAGTCAACGGGAACAGCCCGAAGCCTTGTCGCTGAAGCACCGGCCCTGCACCATCGGCCGGGTGGACGCGACAGCCTACAGGCGGCCGACACCGAGCACGAAGGAAGCACACCATGCCCTCACCCCAGGACCGCGAGAAGGCCCTCGAGACCGCTCTCGCCCAGATCGACCGTCAGTTCGGCAAGGGCACGGTCATGCGCCTCGGCTCGGACGAGCGCGCCCCCGTCGCCACCATCCCGACCGGTTCGGTCGCCCTCGACGTCGCGCTCGGCATCGGCGGGCTCCCGCGTGGCCGCATCATCGAGATCTACGGCCCGGAGTCGTCGGGTAAGACGACCCTGACGCTGCACGCCATCGCCAACGCCCAGCGCGCCGGCGGCATCGCGGCCTTCATCGACGCGGAACACGCGCTCGACCCCGAGTACGCGAAGAAGCTCGGCGTCGACATCGACGCGCTGCTCGTCTCCCAGCCGGACACCGGTGAGCAGGCGCTCGAGATCGCCGACATGCTCGTCCGTTCCGGCTCCATCGACCTCGTCGTCATCGACTCCGTCGCGGCGCTCGTGCCCCGCGCCGAGATCGAGGGCGAGATGGGTGACTCGCACGTCGGTCTGCAGGCCCGCCTCATGTCGCAGGCACTCCGCAAGCTCGCCGGTGGGCTGAACCAGACGCAGACCACGATGATCTTCATCAACCAGCTGCGCGAGAAGATCGGTGTGTTCTTCGGCAGCCCCGAGACCACCGCCGGCGGTAAGGCGCTCAAGTTCTACGCGTCGGTCCGCCTCGACATCCGTCGCATCGAGACGCTCAAGAGCGGTACCGACGCGGTCGGCAACCGCACCCGCGTCAAGGTCGTCAAGAACAAGATGGCCCCGCCCTTCAAGCAGGCCGAGTTCGACATCCTGTACGGCACGGGCATCTCGCGCGAGGGCTCGTTGCTCGACTTCGGCGTGGACCACGGCATCGTCAAGAAGTCCGGTGCCTGGTACACGTACGACGGCGACCAGCTCGGGCAGGGCAAGGAGAACTCGCGGTCGTTCCTGATCCAGAACCCCGAGATCGCTGCTGAGATCGAGGGCAAGATCCTCGCCAAGCTCGGCGTCGGCGGTGCGTCAGCCGAGGCGGTCGAGGCTCCCGTCGAGTCGATCGCGCCGAAGATCGCGGAGCGCAAGGGCGCGTGACGACCGACCACGACGGCGACGAGGACCTCGCACCGGTCACCGACCTGTTCGGTGCGCGCGGTGCGCGGTCCCGTCGCCGACCCGCGGCTGGGCCGGCGACGGCGGGCGACACGGATGCCGTGACGGACCACGGCGGAGCCGATGCCGACGCGCCGGTTCCGCTGCCGATCCAGGGCGCTCGGGCACAGGCGGAGTGGCTCTCGCCCGTCGTCGGGGACGGCAGCGGCCGCAGTGCCCGTGCCGAGCAGGACGGCTACGACGACGACCGGACGGCGGACGCCACGACGGCGTCCGTGTTCGCGATCGACGGCGGTGCCGAACTCGACCCAGCGGACGCCCCACGGCCGATCGACGAGCAGCGTGCCGACGCCGAGCGGCTCAGCATGCGCGCGCTCGGTCGCAAGGGCGTCAGCGAGTCCGAGCTGCGCACGATGCTGACCAAGAACGACCTCGACCCGGACGTCGTCGAGCACGAGATCGAGCGGCTCACCCGCGTCGGACTCGTGGACGACGTGGCGCTCGCGACCGACCTCGTCGACCGCCTGCACGACCGCAAGGGTCTGGGGCGCCAGGGCGTCGTCGCCGAACTGCGGCGCCGCGGCATCGACCAGGTCGCGATCGACGCGGCGCTCGAGGCAGCCGCCGATGACGAGGACGACGAGTTCGTCCGTGCGATCGACCTCGCGCAGAAGCGTGCCGGGCAGCTCCGCGGGCTCGACCGAGCGACGGCGGAGCGACGGCTCTCGGGCTTCCTGATGCGCAAGGGCTACAACGGCGGCATCGTGCGGATCGCGGTCGAGCGTGCGCTCGACGGCGGTGGGCGTCCGCCGGCGGGACCTCGCGGCTCCGTCCGCTTCGAGTAGCGTCGCGACGGTTTTACACTGGGACGACCATGGCCACCGTCGCAGCGCGCCCCCGCACCTACCAAGTCCGCACCTACGGGTGCCAGATGAACGTGCACGACTCCGAGCGACTGAGCGGGTCGCTGCAGGCCGCCGGGTACGTCGCCGCCGACGGCGAGCAGGCGGACGTGGTCGTCATCAACACGTGCGCCGTGCGCGAGAACGCCGACAACCGTCTGTACGGCAACCTCGGGCAGCTCGCGGGCATCAAGCGCGAGCACCCCGGCATGCAGATCGCGGTCGGCGGGTGCCTGGCGCAGAAGGACAAGAACGTCATCCTCGAGAAGGCGCCGTGGGTGGACGTCGTCTTCGGGACGCACAACATGGGGTCACTGCCGACGCTGCTCGAGCGTGCCCGGCACAACGACGAAGCGCAGATCGAGATCCTCGAGTCGCTCGACGTCTTCCCGTCGACCCTCCCGACCAAGCGCGACTCGACGCACAGTGGCTGGGTGTCGATCTCGGTCGGCTGCAACAACACCTGCACGTTCTGCATCGTGCCGTCGCTGCGCGGCAAGGAGAAGGACCGCCGCCCGGGTGACGTGCTCGCCGAGATCCAGGCACTCGTCGACGACGGCGCGATCGAGGTCACCCTGCTCGGGCAGAACGTCAACTCGTACGGCGTCGAGTTCGGGGACCGCCAGGCGTTCGGCAAGCTGCTCCGTGCCGCCGGTCAGATCGAGGGCCTCGAGCGGGTCCGGTTCACCAGCCCGCACCCCGCCGCCTTCACGGACGACGTCATCGACGCGATGGCCGAGACGCCGAACGTGATGCCCCAGCTGCACATGCCGCTCCAGTCCGGGTCGGACCGCGTCCTCAAGGCGATGCGCCGCAGCTACCGGAGCGAACGGTTCCTCGGCATCCTCGACCGCGTCCGGGCGAAGATCCCGCACGCGGCGATCTCGACGGACATCATCGTCGGCTTCCCCGGCGAGACCGACGCGGACTTCGAGGACACCCTGCGCGTCGTGGAACAGTCGCGGTTCGCCTCGGCGTTCACGTTCCAGTACTCGATCCGGCCGGGGACGCCCGCGGCGACGATGGACGAGCAGCTGCCGAAGCACGTCGTGCAGGAGCGGTACGAGCGCCTCGTCGCCCTGCAGGAGCACATCACGGCAGAAGAGAACGCGAAGCAGGTCGGGCGCACGGTCCAGGTCCTCGTCGCCACCGGCGAGGGCAAGAAGGACGACGCCACGCACCGGCTGTCGGGCCGCGCCGAGGACTCCCGACTCGTGCACTTCTCGGTGCCGGGCGGATCGGACGTGCCGCGCCCCGGGGACGTCGTCACCGTCGAGGTCACCCGCTCGGCCCCGCACTTCCTGATCGCCGACGGGGACGCACCGTTGCGGATCCGCCGGACCCGCGCGGGCGACGCGTGGGACCGTGCCCAGGCGGAGAGCTGTGGCGTCCCGACGCCGGCACCCGTCGGGGCCGCCGACGGCCCGCGGCCGGTGTCGCTCGGTCTGCCCAGCATCCGTGTCGGCCGCTGACGAGGAGCGCGCCGGCGACGGCGACCTGATCGCCGTCGTCGGGGCGACCGGTACCGGCAAGTCCGACCTCGGGATCGCGATCGCCGAACGCCTCCGCGCCGCAGGCCGCCCCGCCGAGATCGTCAACGCCGACGCCATGCAGCTCTACCGGGGCATGGACATCGGCACCGCGAAGCTCAGCGTCGAGGAGCGCCGGGGCATCCCGCACCACCAGCTCGACGTGCTCGACGTCACGGACGAGGCCAGTGTCGCCGCCTACCAGCGTGATGCGCGGGCGGAGATCGAGGCCATCCACGGCCGCGGGAACGTCGCCCTGCTCGTCGGCGGCAGCGGGCTGTACGTCTCGGCTGTGCTCTTCGACCTCGCGTTCCCCGGCACCGATCCCGAACTCCGCGCCCACCTCGAGCGCGAGCACGAGGAACTCGGGCCGGGCATCCTGCTGGAACGACTCCGCGGTCTGGACCCGGCGGCCGCGGCGACCATCGACGCACGCAACCCGCGGAGGTTGATCCGTGCACTCGAGATCGCGAGCCGATCCGAGGTCGTCACGCCGAGCCTCCCGTCCGCGCCCCGCGCCTGGCGACCCGCTCGGATCCTGCACCTGCACCGCGACCGAGCGCAGCTCGTCGCCGCGCTGCACGAGCGCGCGGCGCGCATGTTCGACGCCGGGCTCGTGGACGAGGTCCGGGGGCTGCGCGAGCAGGGCCTCGAGTCGGGGCGGACCGCGCGGGCGGCGATCGGGTACTCGCAGGCGCTCGAGGTGCTCCGCGGTGACGCGACCGTCGACCAGGCGGTGGAGGCGACGGGCATCGCGACGCGCAAGTACGCCCGACGGCAGGTGTCGTGGTTCCGGCGGTACGCCGACGCGGAGCTCCTCGACGTCACCGGCGCGGACCGGGCTGCGCTGACAGCGGCTGCCCGTAGGATCGTCCCGTGACCGAGCTGCACTTCACCAAGGGCCAGGGGACCGGCAACGACTTCGTCCTGTTCGCCGACCCCGACGCGTCGGTCGACCTGACCCCCGAGCGGATCCGCGCCATCGCCGACCGCCGGTTCGGTGTCGGCGGCGACGGCGTCATCCGGGCGGTCCGGTCCGAAGCGCTGCCGGAAGGGCAGGCGCTCGTCGCCGAGGACCCCGCGGCGACCTGGTTCATGGATTACCACAACGCCGACGGCACGGTCGCCGAGATGTGCGGGAACGGCATCCGCGTGTTCGCGCGCTACCTCACGGAGTCCGGGCTCGTCGACCTCACCCCCGGCGAGACCCTGACGGTCGGCAGCCGCAAGGGACTCGTCGACATCCAGCGGACGACCAACGGCTTCTCCGCCGACCTCGGGCGCTGGGGGCTCGGCATCGAGGGCGGCGGCGCGGACGACGTGCTCGTGCGGGCGAAGAACCTCGACGGAGCACGCCCCGGGCTCGGCATCGACGTCGGCAACCCCCACGTGGTGGTCGCCGTCGCGACCGAGGACGAACTCGCCGAGGTCGACCTCACGTACGTCCCGGTGCTCGATCCGGTTCCCGCGGCCGGCGCGAACGTCGAGTTCGTGCTGCCGGGCGACCCGCTCGTGCAGGACGGCGTCGGTCAGATCACGATGCGGGTCCACGAGCGCGGCAGCGGTGAGACCCTGTCGTGCGGCACCGGGGCCGTCGCCGCGGCCCTCGCGACGCGGTACTGGGCGGGCAACGGGGCGCCGGACACGTGGCGCGTGCGCGTGCCGGGTGGGGTCGTCACGGTGCGCATCTTCGCGGCGGAGGACGGCGAGCACGTCGCGTTGTCCGGGCAGGCGGAACTCGTGTTCTCGGGTGACCTGACGGTCTGACCCGGGCGGGCTTCCGGCCAGGAGGCGCGGTTCGGCTGGCCGACGCTCGTCACGTGGGTCGCGCCTCCTGGCCACTGCCGTGGTGCGGGCGGGCGGGTCGGTCGCGCTGGCCGCGTTGCCCGGTAGCGGCGCGCTGCGCGCTGCGCGCCGGCCGGTCGCGGCGCGCTGGCTGCGCTGCGCGCTGCGCGCCGCCCGTGCTGCGCGCTGCGCGCTGGCCGGTCGCGGCGCGCTGGCCGCGCTGGCCGACTGCGGCGTGCTGGCCGCGCTGCCCGGTCGCGAGACGTGTCGAACCACGTTCCCGACATCGAACCGCTCGCCCGCGCTGGTTCGATGTCGGGAACGTGGTTCCACTCGGACCGCGCGCCTCGCGCGACGGCGCCAGCCGTGCGCCCCCCGCGCGCCGGCGGCCGGCGGCGCGTGCACGCGCGCCGCCGGCACGCCCCGCGCGCTTCGCGCGACGGCGCCAGCCGCGCGCCCCGCGCGGCGGCGGCACGCGGCACGCGGCACGCGCGCACGCGCCGCCTACTCGGCCGCGCGGTGCACCCGCAGCACCCGGAACCCCTTGTCCGTCGACGCCCGCGACACGTGGAACCCCGCGTCGAGCGACTCCCGCAACCACCGCTGCAGCGAATCGCCCCCGAGGTCCTTCGACACGACCAACCACGCGTCCCCACCGACCTCGAGCCGGGGCAGCCACGTCAGCAGGATCTGGTGCAGCTCGTCCTTGCCCACCCGGATCGGCGGGTTCGACCAGATCGTCCGGAACCGCAGGTCGGCCGGTACCTCGTCCGGCAGTGCGACGGTGACGTTGTCGGCCCCCGCAGCAGCAGCGTTCGCCCGGGCGAGACCGAGCACCCGCTCGTTCACGTCGACGCCCCACACCCGGGCGGCGGGGGAGTCGAGGGCCATGGTGATGGCGATCGGACCCCAGCCGCAGCCGACGTCGAGCAGTGCCCCCTCGTGCGCGGGCGGCGGCACCGAGCCGAGCAGCACCCGCGTGCCACGGTCGAGCCCGTCCGGGCTGAAGACCCCCGCGGCGGTGGTCAGCGTGAGCGGGCGACCGGCGAGGGTGACGTGGATCTGGCGTTCGCGGGTGTCCGACGACGGGTTCGCGGAGAAGTAGTGGTCGTTCGCCATGGATGAACCGTACCGGCAACCCCGTGTGTCCCGAGGCCCCGAGCGGTACCCTGTGGAGAAGATGACGGACACCACGAACCGAGACGCAGAGACCACCGACGACAGCGCTGCTGGTGTCGTCGAGCGGGTCCTGCGCAACGCCGACTCCCGCGCGAGCTCCTCGATCTTCGCCCCCGCGCAGGCGATCCAGACCCGATCGGTCGACGACCACGCCTGGACGGGCGACGGCGACCAGTACGACCGCGAAGACCGGGCTGCCCTCCGCCGCGTCGGCGGCCTCTCCACCGAACTCGAGGACGTCACCGAGGTCGAGTACCGGCAGCTCCGGCTCGAGCAGGTCGTCCTGATCGGCGTGTACCCGCACGGCGACGCCTCGGACGCCGAGAACTCCCTGCGCGAGCTCGCCGCCCTCGCCGAGACCGCGGGTGCCGTGGTGCTCGACGGGCTCCTGCAGCGCCGGCCGAACCCCGACCCCTCCACGTACCTCGGCAAGGGCAAGGCGGAAGAGCTCGCGATGGTCGTCAAGGCCACCGGCGCCGACACGGTCATCGCCGACACCGAACTCGCCCCGTCCCAGCGCCGCGCGCTCGAGGACGTGGTGAAGGTCAAGGTGATCGACCGGACGGCCGTGATCCTCGACATCTTCAGCCAGCACGCCAAGAGCCGCGAGGGCAAGGCGCAGGTCGAACTCGCCCAGCTCGAGTACCTCCTGCCGCGACTCCGCGGGTGGGGTGAGTCGATGTCCCGCCAGGCCGGTGGCCAGGTCTCCGGCGGTGCGGGCATGGGGTCGCGTGGTCCCGGTGAGACGAAGATCGAGCTCGACCGTCGTCGCATCCACACCCGGATGTCGAAGCTCCGTCGCCAGATCGCCGGGTTCCGCCCCGCGCGCGAGGCGAAGCGGGCCGACCGACACCGCAACGACGTCCCGAGCGTCGCGATCGCCGGCTACACCAACGCGGGCAAGTCCTCGCTTCTGAACCGACTGACGAGCGCCGGCGTGCTCGTCCAGAACCAGCTCTTCGCGACGCTGGACGCCACGGTCCGCCGGACCGAGAGCGCGAAGGGCCGCGAGTTCACCTTCGTCGACACCGTCGGCTTCGTGCGCAACCTGCCGCACCAGCTCGTCGAGGCATTCCGCTCCACTCTCGAAGAGGTCGGCGAGGCCGACGTCATCGTGCACGTGGTCGACGGCTCGCACCCCGACCCGGCCGCCCAGCTGGCGACCGTGCGCGAGGTCATCGGCGACGTCGGCGCCCGCGAGATCCCCGAGATCGTCGCCTTCAACAAGGCCGACCTCATCGACGAGTCGCAGCGGCTCGTCCTCGTCGGCCTCGTGCCGGACGCGGTGTTCGTCTCGGCGCGCACGGGCGAGGGCATCCAGGACCTCCTCGACGTCATCGAGGCCCGCCTCCCCGAACCCGACGTCGAGCTCACCGTGGTGGTCCCGTACGACCGCGGTGACCTGGTGTCGTCGCTGCACGACGCGGGCGCGGTCGAGACCGTCGACTACGTCGAGGACGGCACGCGCCTGCGGGTGCGCGTGTTCCAGCGGCAGGTCGCGGAGCTCGACCCGTTCGTAGTCGCGCCCGTCGCGTCCTGAGGCGCGCCCTGCGCTGACGCGCGGCGCGAGGAGTGCGGAGTGCGGTCGCTCGGTCGCGCGCGGTGCGGTCGCGCGCGGTGCGGTGCAGGAGGCGCGGCGCACGCCCGCCCCGCACCCACCGCGACTGCGCGGTTCCGTTCGGCGCCGCACAACGAAAGCCGGTTCGAACCACGTGATCGCGTGGTTCGAACCGGCTTTGGTTGCGCCCGGCACAGAGGCACCCGGCGCCTGTGCCTGCGCCGTCAGATCGAGCGGAGGACCGCCACGACCTTGCCGAGCACGGTGGCCGCGTCGCCGAGGATCGGCTCGAACGCGGTGTTGCGGGGGAGCAGCCACGTGTGGCCGTCCCGCTGCCGGAAGACCTTGACGGTCGCTTCCTCGTCGAGCATGGCGGCGACGATGTCACCGTTCTCGGCCGTCTGCTGCGACCGGACGACCACCCAGTCGCCGTCGCAGATCGCGGCGTCGATCATCGACTCGCCCACGACCTTGAGCATGAAGAGGTCTCCCGTGCCGACGAGCTGCCGGGGGAGCGGCACGATCTCGTCGACGTGCTGCTCGGCCGTGATCGGCACACCGGCGGCGATCCGACCGACGAGCGGGACGAGCGTCGTCGCGTCGACGTCCGGGCCCTCGACGTCGGGGGTCGGCTCGTCGACGAGGACCTCGAGCGCGCGGGGGCGGTTCGGGTCGCGGCGGATCCACCCGCCGAGCTCGAGCTGGCCGAGCTGGTGCGAGACGCTCGACAGCGAGGACAAGCCCGCGGCGTCACCGATCTCGCGCATGCTCGGCGGGTAGCCCCGGCTGGCGATCGACGCACGGATCGCGTCGAGGATCGCCTGCTGCTTCGCCGTCAGCGGCTTCTGGCCCCGCAGTTCGTCCGCCACGTCGTCTCGCCCTTCGTCGGTGCCGGGACCGTGCCCGCGGGAATGTCGGTGGTGCCCGCTTGACTTGTCCCAGTCGATCGAAACAGTATCCGACCGGTCATCGCCGGACAAACACCTGTTCGAGCGTGTCGGCAGAAAACCCCCCAGAAATCTCCGCGCAGGACTTGTGCGGCTCGTCATTCGAAACTATGTTCGGTACAGGACTTCGGTTCACCCGAACGGGAAGGCAAGAACGACATGAGCACCATCGCCATCGCTGACATCCAGCGCACCGCGCCCGCCGTGCGTACGCGCCTGCGCCTCACGCGTCGCGGCCGGGTCGTCCTGACGACGCTCGCCGCGATCCCGCTGCTGATCGGTGTGGCACTCGCCGTGCTGAACGGCGGACAGGCATCGGCCGGCAACACCGAGTCGCACGCCCACTTCGAGACCGTGACCATCCAGCCAGGCGAGACGCTCTGGCAGCTGGCGGAAGAGACCGCCCCGAACGCCGACCCGCGCGACTTCGTGCAGGACGTCGTCAGCCTGAACGCGCTCGACGGCTCCGGGCTGCAGGCCGGGCAGGAGATCTCCATCCCGGCGCAGTACACCGCCGCGCACTAGCACCGTCCGGACGGCCGGTCACCATGCCGTTCGAGCGGCCTACGATGGATCGGTGGCATTCACGCTCGAAGACCTCCCGATCCGAGACGACCTGCGCGGGCAGAGCCCGTACGGCGCCCCGCAGAAGCACGTGCGCGTGCAGCTCAACGTCAACGAGAACACGCATCCGGTGCCAGCCGACGTCGCCGAGGACATCGTGTCGTCGATCCGCCAGGCGTTGACGACCGTGAACCGCTACCCCGACCGTGAGTTCACCGAGCTGCGGCAGTCCCTCGCGGACTACCTCCAGCGCGACCTGGCGCCGGGGCAAGCACTCGGGCCGGAGCAGATCTGGGCGGCCAACGGCTCGAACGAGGTGCTCCAGCAGCTGCTCCAGGCCTTCGGTGGGCCGGGCCGCACCGTGCTCGGGTTCCCTCCGACCTACTCGATGCACTCGATCCTCGCGTCGGGCACCGGCACGACCTGGATCCCGGCGCAGCGCGACGACGAGTTCCGCATCGCGCCCGAGACGGTGGTGGCCGCCATCCGTGAGCACCAGCCGGACATCGTGTTCCTCTGCGGGCCGAACAACCCCACGGGTACGCCGCTCCCGATCGAGACGATCGAAGCCGCCTACGCCGCGACCGACGGCATCGTGATGGTCGACGAGGCCTACGCCGAGTTCATGCCCGCCGACGCCCCGAGCGCCCTCACGCTGCTGCCCGGGCGGGAGCGTCTCATCGTGTCCCGCACGATGAGCAAGGCGTTCGCGTTCGCCGGTGCCCGCGTGGGCTACATGGCCGCCCACCCGGCCGTCATCGACGCGATCCGACTCGTCCGGCTGCCGTACCACCTCTCCGCACTGACCCAGGCGGCAGCGGTGGCGGCGCTCCGGCACGCCCCCGCGATGCTCGCGATGGTCGACGACATCACGCAGCAGCGCGACCGCATGGTGACCGAACTCCGGGCGATGGGCTACCGCACGTACGAGACGTGGTCGAACTTCGTCCTGTTCGGCGGCGTCGCCGACCCGCACGCCGCGTTCGAAGCGCTGCTCGAGCAGGACGTGATCGTGCGCGACCTCGGCATCCCGAACCACCTGCGGGTGAGCGCCGGCACGGAAGAGGAGACCACCGTGTTCCTCGACGCCATGCGCCGCGTCGCCGCCGATCAGCCGCCGGTTAGGGTTGCAGCATGACCGCGCGCACCGCCACGATCAGCCGGAGCACGAGCGAGTCGAGCATCGAGCTCGAACTCGACCTCGACGGCACCGGCACGTCCGACATCTCGACGAGCGTGCCGTTCTTCGACCACATGCTGACGGCGTTCAGCAAGCACTCGCTCATCGACCTCCGCGTTCGGTCGACCGGCGACACCCACATCGACGTCCACCACACCGTCGAGGACACCGGCATCGTGCTCGGCCAGGCGCTCAAGCAGGCCCTCGGTGACCGTGCCGGCATCGGTCGGTACGGGGACGCCCTCGTGCCGCTCGACGAAGCGCTCGCCCAGGCCGTGGTCGACGTCTCTGGCCGGCCGTTCCTCGTGCACTCCGGCGAGCCCGCGGGCTTCGAGTTCCACCGGATCGGCGGCCACTTCACCGGCTCGATGGTCCGCCACGTGTTCGAGGCGATCACCTTCAACGCCGGCATCACGGTGCACGTCCGCGTTCTCGAGGGCCGCGACCCGCACCACATCGCCGAAGCCGAGTTCAAGGCGTTCGCGCGGGCGATGCGCACGGCGGTCGAACTCGACCCCCGCGTGGACGGCATCCCGTCCACCAAGGGCTCACTGTGACCGCGGGGGCGAAGCCGAACGTCGTCGTCCTCGACTACGGGTCGGGCAACGTCCACTCCGCCGCCAAGGCCCTCGAACGCGCCGGCGCCGACGTCACCCTGACGTCGGACAAGCAGGCGGCGCTCCGGGCCGACGGACTGCTGGTCCCCGGCGTCGGGGCATTCGGAGCCGTGGTCGAGCAGCTCGAGGGCGTCCGGGGTGGCGAGATCGTCGACCACCGTCTCGCCGGCGGCCGTCCTGTCCTCGGGATCTGCGTCGGCATGCAGGTGCTCTTCTCGCGCGGCATCGAGCGCGGTGCCGACGTCGAGGGGCTCGGCCAGTGGCCGGGCACGGTCGAGCAGATCCAGGCCGACGTCCTGCCTCACATGGGGTGGAACACGGTCGACGCTCCTGCGGACTCGGTGTTGTTCGACGGCCTGCACGACGAGCGCTTCTACTTCGTGCACTCGTACGGCGTGACCGACTTCCCGCTCGAGGCGTACGGGCCGTTCCGCGCACCGCGCCTGACCTGGGCCGAGCACGGGCAGCGGTTCGTCGCCGCGGTCGAGAACGGTCCGCTCACCGCCACCCAGTTCCACCCCGAGAAGTCCGGCGAGCCGGGCATCCGACTGCTCCGCAACTGGGTGCAGTCGCTCTGAGACCCGCGGCGACACGTCGCGAACGACGACGCGCCCGACGACCCCCGCAACGAAGACAGGACCATGACCGAGCTCTCCACCACCCCGCCCCTCGTCCTGCTGCCCGCCGTGGACGTCGTCGACGGCCAGGCGGTGCGCCTCACCCAGGGCGAGGCCGGCAGCGAGACCTCCTACGGCGACCCGGTGTCGGCAGCCCGGACGTGGCGTGACCAGGGTGCCGAGTGGATCCACCTCGTCGACCTCGACGCGGCGTTCGGCCGCGGTGACAACCGGAAGGTCATCGCACACGCCATCCGCGAGGTCGAGGGCGTCGCCGTCGAGCTCTCGGGCGGCATCCGCGACGACGCCTCGCTCGAGGCAGCCCTCGCGACCGGCGCCGCACGCGTGAACCTCGGCACCGCCGCGCTCGAGGACCCGGAGTGGGCGGCCCGCGTGATCCGGACGTACGGCGAGCAGATCGCCGTCGGGCTCGACGTGCGCGGCACGACGCTCGCCAGCCGGGGTTGGACGGAGGACGCCGGCGACCTGTGGGAGGTCCTCGACCGCCTCGAGGAAGCCGGCTGCGCCCGCTACGTCGTGACCGACGTGACGAAGGACGGCACCCTGCAGGGCCCCAACGTCGACCTCCTCCGCGAGGTCTGCGACCGTACCGACCAGCCCGTCGTGGCCTCCGGCGGGATCTCGACGCTCGACGACCTCCGTGCACTGCGCGAGCTCGTGCCGCACGGACTCGAGGGCGCGATCATCGGCAAGGCGCTCTACTCGGGGGCGTTCACGCTCCCGGCCGCGCTCGACATCGCCTCGGAGTAGGCGCGTGGCGGGCATCTCGAACGGTCGCGGCACCGGACCCGACGGGCCCGCGGGCGACGGGCACCCGGACGACGCGCACCCGGACGACGCGCACACCCCCGGTGGGGCGGCGGACTCCGCGGGCTTCGCCTGGGCCGGTCGCACGTTCGACCAGCACGACACGACGTTCGACGACGACGACGGTCTGGCCGACCCGGCCGTCGTCGCTGCGATCACGGCGCTGCCGGACGGGGGGTCGCAGCGGGTGGTCGTCGACGCGCTCCGCACCGCACGGCTGCTCATCCCGCTCATCGCCGAGGCCGGAGACATCGGGCACACCGACGCCGGCAAGCTCGTCGACAAGACGCAGGAGCTCTCGATCGTGACGGTCGCCGGCCCGGACGGTCGCAGCGTCATGCCCGCCTTCACCTCCGTCGAGGCGATGCGCTCCTGGGATCCTGACGCCCGACCGGTTCCCGCGGACTCCCGCCGCGTGGCCATGGCCGCGGCGAGCGAGGAGACCCAGCTCGTGGTCCTCGACCCGACGGCGCCGACCGAGTTCGTGCTCCGTCGCCCCGCGGTGTGGGCGATCGGGCAGGACCTGCCGTGGACGCCCTGCTTCGAGGACCCGGAAGTGGCCCGGGCCTTCGCGGACTCCGTCGTGGGGGAACGTGCGGTGGCGCGGGTCGAGCTGGCCCCGGGGGACCCGCTCGGACGGTTCGCCGGTGCGGAACTGACGGTGGGGCTGGCGCTCCACCCCGGACTCGACCAGACGCAGGTGCAGGAGCTCGTGGGGCGCCTCCAGCAGCGCTGGACGGCGGACGCCGTCATCGCGGAACGCGTGGACAGCATGCGGGTGGCGCTGCGCCCAGCGTGAGTCGCGCCTCCTGGCCCCGACCTGCGGCGGTGCGGCCCGGCCCGGCGGTGCGGCCCGGCCCGGCGGCCGGTCGCCGGTACGATGACGGGGTGAGCACGAACCCGACGACCACCCCCGGAACCGGCGAGACCACCCACGGTCCGACCGGACGGCCCGTCCGGCAGTTCGCGGTGCCCGAGGAGCTCGACGGCCACGGTCCCGCTCGCATCATCGCGCTGTGCAACCAGAAGGGCGGCGTCGGCAAGACCACGACGTCGATCAACCTCGGCGCGGCGCTGGCGGAGTACGGGCGCAAGGTCCTCGCGGTGGACTTCGACCCGCAGGGCGCGCTGTCGGCCGGCCTCGGCGTGCGGACCCACGACATCCCCACCGTCTACGACCTGCTGATGGGGTCGATCAAGGACCCGAACCAGGTCATCCAGCCGACGAACACGCCCTACCTCGACGTGATCCCCGCGAACATCGACCTCTCCGCGGCCGAGGTGCACCTCGTGAACGAGGTCGCGCGCGAGCAGATCCTCGCGAGCGTGCTCCGGAAGGTCGCGAACGACTACGACGTGATCCTCGTCGACTGCCAGCCGTCGCTCGGGTTGCTGACCGTGAACGCCCTGACGGCCGCGCACGGCGTCCTCATCCCGCTCGAGTGCGAGTTCTTCGCCCTGCGTGGTGTGGCGCTGCTCATCGAGACGATCGACAAGGTGCGCGACCGGCTCAACCCGGCGCTGCAGCTCGACGGGATCCTCGCGACGATGTACGACTCGCGCACGCTGCACTCGCGCGAGGTCATGGAGCGCGTCGTGGACACCTTCGACGACCGCGTGCTCGACACCGTCATCGGCCGGACCGTGAAGTTCCCGGACGCCACGGTCTCGGCGCGGCCGATCACGCAGACCGCGCCGGACCACGCGGCCGCACACGCGTACCGGCAGCTCGCCAGGGAGCTCGTCGAGCGTGGCGCCGTCGCCTGACCCCGGATCTGCCGGACAGCCGGCACCCGGACCGGCCGGACAGCCGGCACCCGGACAGCCGGCACCCGGACCAGCCGGGCAACCGGCCCCCGGACCGGCCGGGCAGCCGGCGCCCGGACCGGCCGGGCAGCCGGCCCCCGCCGGCACGCAGACCGCGGCCGGCTTCCGGGTCCGGCTCCGCAACTTCGACGGCCCGTTCGACCTGCTCCTCTCGCTCATCACAAAGCACGAGCTCGACATCACCGAGGTCTCGCTCGGCGCCGTGACGGGCGAGTTCATCGAGTACGTGCGCCAGGCCGAATCCCAGGACGAACTCGACGAGGCCAGCGAGTTCCTCGTCGTCGCCGCCACGCTGCTCGACCTCAAGATCGCCGGACTCCTGCCGCAGGGCGAGCTCGTCGACGCCGAGGACGTCGCCCTGCTCGAGGCCCGCGACCTCCTGTTCGCCCGACTGCTGCAGTACCGGGCGTTCAAGCAGGCCGCCGACTGGTTCGGCTCCCGCTGGCTGACCGAGTCCCGGCGCCACGTGCGGAGCGTCCGGCTCGAGGAGCGGTTCCGCGCCCGGACCCCCGAGCTCGTCTGGACCCTGTCGGTGCAGGACTTCGCCGCGCTGGCGACCCTGGCGTTCGCGCCCCGGGAGCTCCCGACGGTCGGACTCGACCACCTGCACGCTCCGCTCGTCAGCATCCGGGAGCAGGCCGCGATCGTCGTCTCGATCCTCCGCACGCGTGCCGACGAGGACGTCTCGTTCCGTGAACTGGTCGCCGGTGTCTCGGAGACGGGTATCGTGGTGGCTCGCTTCCTCGCGATCCTGGAGCTGTACCGGAACGCATCCATCTCGTTCGAACAGTTCGAACCGCTCGGGGAGCTGACGCTGCGCTGGACCGCCGACGACTGGTCCGACGAGAGCCTCGCCAACCTGGGAGCCGACTATGACGGATGACGTGCACGACACGTCCAGTGCCGAACCCGGCGGCGCCGACGAGATGGCCGACGCCCGCGCGATCGAGCGCGAGATCCACGAGGCGCACGAGCGTGCCGCCCGGCCGGAGATCCCCGTCGACCGACAGCTCGAGGCGATCCTCATGATCGCCGACGAACCCCAGTCGCTCGTGTCCCTCGGCGCGGCCGTTGGGGCTCCCGTCCCCGTCGTCCGGCAGGCCATCGAGCGTCTCGTGGCGGACTTCGACGGGGTCGACGGCACCATCCGCCGCGGGTTCGAACTCCGCGAGGTCGGCGGCGGCTGGCGCTTCTACGTCCGGCAGGACCTCGACGACGTCGTCGAGCAGTTCGTCGAGGCCGAACGCCCCTCCCGCCTGTCGCAGGCCGCGCTCGAGACCCTCGCGGTCGTCGCGTACAAGCAGCCCATCACCCGGTCGCAGATCGCCTCGATCCGCGCCGTCAACGTCGACGGCGTCGTCCGCACGCTCGTCGCGCGCGGCCTCATCGAGGAGTCGTTCACCGACGCCGAGACCGGCGCCATCAACTACGTCACGTCCGACCTGCTCCTGCAGCAGCTCGGCATCAACTCGCTCGACGAGCTGCCGCTCATCTCGCCCCTCCTGGACGACGGTGCCGGCGGCTTCGAGCAGAACGAAGGGATCCCCGATGGCCGCGTATGAGGAAGAACGACGAGGCGGCCCACGGGGTGGCGCGGGCCGGGACGGCGCGGGTCGCCGGGACGGCGCAGGTCGTCGGGACGGCGCGGGTGGGCCTGGAGGCGCGTCACGCGACCGCACCGCCGGCTCCGGCCGTGCGGGTGGCCGGTCCGAGGGCGCTGGTCGCGACGAGCGCGGTGGGTACCGCGGGCGGGACGAGCGTCCTGCTTCCGGTGGGTACCGGGGCCGTGACGAGCGTCCGTCCTCCGGTGGCGGGTACCGGGGTCGTGACGACCGTGCGGGGTCCGGCCGGCGTGACGACGACCGCGGGGGCTACCGCGGCCGTGACGACCGTCCGTCGACTGGCGGCGGGTACCGCGGCCGCGACGAGCGTCCGGCGTCCGGTGGCGGGTACCGGGGTCGTGACGACCGCCGTGATGCCCCGCGCCGTGACGATGACCGCGGCGGGTACCGCGGGCGTGACGAGCGTCCGGCGTCCGGTGGTGGGTACCGGGGTCGTGACGACCGCCGAGATGCCCCGCGCCGTGACGACGACCGTGGAGGCTACCGCGGCCGTGACGAGCGTCCGTCCTCGGGCGGCGGGTACCGCGGCCGCGACGAGCGTCCGGCGTCCGGCGGCGGGTACCGCGGCCGCGACGAGCGCGGGGGAGACCGGGGTCGGTTCGTCGGCCGCGAGGACGACCGCCGCGGCAGCGACCGCGGCGGGTTCAACCGCCGTGACGACGACCGCGGCGGGTACCGGGGTCGCGACGAGCGCCCCGCGTCCGGCGGGTACCGCGGCCGTGACGACCGTCGTGACGCTCCCCGACGCGACGACGACCGCCGCCGCGATCCGGCCCGCGAGGACCGCCGTGCCCCCGACGGCCGACCGAGCACGGTGTGGCACAACGGCCGACGCTACTTCGGCGGCACCACCACGGCGCGCAACGGCGACCGGCCCCGGAACACCGGTCCGCGCGGCACCGACCGCCGCACCACCCCGCAGCCCGAGGGTGCCCGCGACCAGCAGGGCCAGCCGCTCGAGGGCACGCCCGAGCGCCCGATCATCCCGGACTGGGACGCGGCGGACGGGACGGCGACCGCCGGGGCCGCGCCGCGCCTCCAGACAGAGGGGGAGCGCCTGCAGAAGGTGATCGCCGCTGCGGGCGTGGCATCTCGCCGCGTCGCGGAGAACCTGATCGTCGAGGGCCGCGTGACGGTCAACGGCGAGGTCGTCGACGCGCTCGGACGGCGTGTCGATCCCGAGACCGACCAGATCGCGGTGGACGGCGTCCCGGTGCAGATCGACAGCTCGCGCCGCTACGTGCTGCTCAACAAGCCGACCGGCATGGTCTCGAGCCTGCAGGACGAGCGTGGACGTCGTGACCTGTCCGAGTACGTCGACCGGTACGAGGAGCGCCTGTTCAACGTGGGTCGGCTCGACACCGAGACGTCCGGGCTGCTCGTGCTGACGAACGACGGGGACCTCGCGCACGTCCTGGCGCACCCGTCGTTCGGGGTGACGAAGACGTACATCGCGAAGGTGCGCGGCAACGTGAACCCCGCGACGGTGCAGCGGCTCCTCGACGGTGTGGAGCTCGAGGACGGTCCGATCGCGGCCGACAAGGTCCGCCTGCTCGAGTCCTCGCGCGGGGAGTCGCTCATCGAGATCACGCTGCACTCCGGTCGCAACCGGATCGTGCGCCGCATGCTCGACGAGGTCGACCACCCCGTCCTTGAACTGGTCCGGCGGTCGTTCGGGCCGCTGCACCTCGGGTCCCTGCCGATCGGCAAGACCCGGGAGCTGTCGACGGTCGAGCTCGGTTCGCTCCTCCGCATCGCCCGTGAGGCGAAGGGTTCTCCCCAGGCCTCGGACGGCGAAGAGTCCTCGGACTGACGATCGGTAGGCTTGCGGGGTGACCGACGCCACCACCCCGCTCGCCGAACCGGCCATCGACCGGCGGCTCCGGGGACCCGTGCGGATCGTCGGTGCGGGCCTGCTCGGTGCGTCCATCGGCCTGGCGCTGCGTGAGAAGGGTGTCGAGGTCGTCCTCGACGACGTCTCGCCCGCAGCCCTGGCGCTCGCCGTCGACTACGGCGCCGGGCGTCGACCGGCTCCCGGTGACCGTCCGGAACTCGTGGTCGTGGCGGTTCCCCCGGACGTCGTCGCGACGGTCGTCGAGCGTGAGCTCGCGGCGTTCCCCGATGCCGTGGTGACCGACGTGGCGAGCGTGAAGTCGGGGCCGCTCGCCTCGCTCCGGGCAGCCGGCGCCGACATCTCGCGCTACATCGGCTCGCACCCCATGGCGGGCCGCGAACGCAGCGGGCCGACCGCCGCGCGCGCCGATCTCTTCCTCGGGCAGCCGTGGGTGATCGCCGGGCACGACGACATCACGTACCAGCGTGCCGCCGTGGTGGAAGACCTGGCGCTCGACGTCGGCGCGACCGTGGTCCCGATGGAACCGGAGTCGCACGACCTCGCGGTGGCCTACGTCTCGCACGCACCGCAGCTGGTGTCCACGCTGATGGCTTCCCGTCTGCGGGACGCCCCCGACGGCTCGCTCGGCCTCGCGGGCGGCGGCGTCCGTGACGTGACCCGCATCGCAGCGAGCGACCCGGGGCTGTGGGTGCAGATCATCGGTGCGAACGCGTCGCGCATCCGGCCGGTGCTCGCGGACCTCCGCGACGACCTCGACCGGGTGCTCGCCGCACTCGACGACCCGACCGCACCCGGTTCGCCCCGCGCCCTCGCCGAGACCATCGCTGCGGGCAACCGCGGCGTCGAACGGCTGCCGGGCAAGCACGGCACCACGAAGCGCTTCGCCCAGGTGGTCGTCCTCGTCGACGACACCCCGGGCCAGATCGCCGCCCTCCTCACGTTCATCGGGGAGATCGGCATCAACCTCGAGGACATGCGCCTCGAGCACTCACCGGGCGCGCAGATCGGCATCGTCGAGGTGTCGGTCGTGCCCGAGCAGGAACAGCGACTCGTCGACGAACTCGAGGGTCGCGGATGGAGGATCGCAGCAGCATGGGCCTGAACAACGACGACTCCGGCGTGGCCGGTGGACCCGACGGACCCGACACGGGGCTGCCCACGCCCGGCGACCAGCCCGGCCCGATCGGCGGCGCCGGTGGTGCGGGTGGCGGTCTCGACGGGCAGGGCGGCGGCGAGCCCGGTTCGACGCGCGACCCCCTGCCGGCCGGACTGCCGGACGGCGCCTTCGTCGCGAAGTTCGTGATCGCGGTCGACGGCCCCGCGGGCAGCGGCAAGTCGAGCGTGTCCCGTGCCGCGGCGCGCGCGCTCGGCTTCGGCTACCAGGACACCGGTGCCGCCTACCGTGCGCTCGCCTGGCACGCCCTGCAGCAGCAGGTCGACCTCGACGACGCCGCCGCGGTCCTGGCGAGCTGGGAGACCTTCGACTACGAGATCGGCACCGACCCGGACGCCTACTTCGTCCAGGTCAACGGCACCGACGTCACCGACGCCATCCGCACGCCCGAGGTCACCGCCGCGGTCGCCCACATCGCGAAGCTGCCCGAGGTCCGGCAGCGGCTCGTGCAGCTCTTCCGGAACGTGATGCGCAAGGCCGAGGGCCGGGGCATCATCACCGAGGGGCGTGACATCACCACGGTCGTCGCGCCCGACGCCGAAGTCCGGATCCTCCTCACGGCCGACGAGTCCGTTAGAATGGCTCGGCGCTCGGCTGAGGTCACCACCCAGTCGGCCGCCGAGACCTCCGCCGCACTCGCTCGTCGCGACGCGGCGGACGCGAAGGTCGTCGACTTCATGAACGCCGCCGACGGCGTCACGACGCTCGACTCCACCGACCTCGACTTCGACCAGACCGTGCAAGCGGTCGTCGACCTGGCCCGCGCGACCGGGCACTGACCACCAGGGCCACGCGCGGCCACGCACTGACAACACGCGGCCGAAGGGTCGCCGGCAAGGACACCCACATGGCGCAGCTGGACAACCCAGAACACGACGACTTCCCCGAGTACGACGACGCCCTCGGCGAGCGGATCGCCGGGCTCGACGAAGCCGAGGCCGAGCAGCGGGCGAACGCGCTCCGCGCCGGGCTCGAAGACTACGAGCTCGACGAAGAGGACGTCGCCCTGCTCGAAGCCGGGCAGCTCGGCGAGGACGGCATCACGTACCTGCCGGCCTACCCGGTGCTCGCGATCGTCGGGCGACCGAACGTCGGCAAGTCGCAGCTGGTGAACCGCATCCTCGGTCGCCGCGAAGCCGTCGTGCAGGACACCCCCGGTGTCACGCGTGACCGTGTCGCCTACAAGGCGGAGTGGAACGACAAGCGCTTCACCCTCGTCGACACCGGCGGGTGGGAGCCCGACGCCAAGGGCATCAACGCCTCCGTCGCCGCCCAGGCCGAGGTCGCGATCGACCTCGCCGACGCGGTGCTCTTCGTCGTGGACGTCACGGTCGGCATCACCGCCACCGACGAGCACGTCGTGAAGATGCTCCGCGGTACCGACCGTCCCGTCATCGTCGTCGCGAACAAGTCGGACGACGACCGGCGCGACCTCGACGCCTACGAGCTCTGGAACCTCGGTCTGGGGCAGCCGTACCCGGTGTCGGCGCTGCACGGTCGTGGCGTCGCCGATCTCCTCGACCTCATCATCAAGACGCTCCCCGACACCTCGGCCGTCGCCAAGCAGGAGGTCGGCGGACCCCGTCGCGTCGCGATCCTCGGCCGTCCGAACGTCGGCAAGAGCTCGCTCCTGAACAAGGCCGCGGGTGAAGAGCGCGTCGTCGTCAACGAGCTGTCGGGGACGACCCGCGACCCGGTGGACGAGCAGATCGAGCTCGGCGGCCGTGTCTGGCGCTTCGTCGACACCGCCGGCATCCGCAAGCGCGTGCACCTGCAGCAGGGGGCCGACTTCTACGCCTCGCTCCGCACGACGGCAGCGCTCGAGAAGGCCGAGGTCGCCGTGGTCGTCCTCGACGTCACCGAGCCGATCTCCGTGCAGGACCTCCGCATCATCGACCTCGTCCTCGAGTCCGGTCGTGCGCTGGTGCTGGCCTACAACAAGTGGGACCTGCTCGACGACGACCGCCGCCGCTACCTCGAGCGCGAGATCGAGCAGGACCTCGCGCACGTGGCGTGGGCCCCGCGCGTCAACATCTCCGCACGCACCGGTCGCCACCTCGAGAAGCTCGTGCCGGCGCTCGAGACCGCGCTCGACTCGTGGGACACCCGCATCCCGACGGGCAAGGTCAACGCCTTCATCGCCGAGCTCGTGCAGGAGCACCCGCACCCGGTCCGTGGTGGCAAGCAGCCCCGCATCCTGTTCGGGACCCAGGCGTCGAGCCAGCCGCCGACGTTCGTGCTGTTCACGACGGGCTTCCTCGACCCGCAGTACCGCCGCTTCATCACGCGTCGACTGCGCGAGGTCTGGGGCTTCTCGGGCACGCCGATCAACGTCAACATGCGGGTGCGCGAGCGCCGCAAGCGCTGAGGTCGATCAGGGGATCCGACATGACGAGGGCGAGTCGACGATGGCTGTTCGCAGCGGTCGCTCTGCTCGCCCTCGTCGCGGTCCTGGTCGCTTGGCGCGCCATCCAGACCGAGCGTGGCATCGACGCTGCGGAGCCGGTCGCGACGACGACCCCGCTCGCCGAACAGGGTCTGCAGGGCGGCACGCTCGTGTCCCCGTCGAACACGCTCGGCGCCCCGGTCCCCGAGCCCGCCACCGACGACCATGCCGACGGGTCGCCCATCGACCCGTGGTGGCGGCGCGTCCCGCCGGTGGCCGGCGACCTCGTCCCGATCGCTCCGATCGACGGGATCGCCTCGGGACACGACCGGTCCGCGTCGGGACACGTCCGGATCGCCCGCGCCGGGGAGCACCTGCTCGTCAGGATCACGGACCTCCGGGTGGCGTCCTCCGACACGGAGCTGCCAGGGGTCCGGGTGGTGCTCTCCGAGGGCACGGTCGTCGGCGCGCGGCCCGGGCTCTGGACGGGGCACGAGGACGACGACGACCTCGGCACGATCCCGTCCGACGTGGGGACGATCACCTTCGACCTCGAGGCACCCCGCGGCATCCCGGACCCGGTCCGCTCGCTCGTCCTGCTGGACCCCGACTCCGGTGCGGTCCTCGGGGGAGCTGCGCTTCTCCCGACCGACTGAGGCGTCGCCGGTCTGGAGGCGCGGTGCCGGTTCGCGCCGCGGCACACGGCTGGGTGGTGCGGTGCCGGTTCCCGACGCGGGACACGGCAGCGTGGTGCGGTGCCGGTTCGCGCCGCCGGATACGGCAGGGTGGTGCGGTGCCGGTTCGTGCCGCGGGACACGGCGGGTGGTGCGGTGCCGGTTCGCGCCGCCGGATGCGGCACCATGGGAGGGTGACGCAGCAGAACGCCGGGCTCGGTGCCCTCGCCGACCGCCTGTGGTGCCGTCTGCACCTCGATCGACTGGCCGGCGGCCGCCAGGCGGACTACGTCATCCGCGAGGACATGCTCGACCACCCCGAGACCGTCCGCTCCTTCCGGTGGATCCGGTGGCTGCTCGTCGCCGAGACCGTCGTCGGCCTGACGGCGATCGTCGTGGCGATCCTCCTGACGAACGCCGGGCAGACGGTTCCGTGGGCGGTGTGGTTCCGTGCGACCGTCGTCCTGCTCATCACGCTGACGCTCTACGTGTTCGCGTGGCGGGCGCAGCTCGGCTACTACTGGGCGTACCAGCGGCTGCGGTTGTTCAGCCGGATCTTCCCGGTCGTGACGCTGGTAGTCGCGGCGATCCCGGGGCTCTACCCGTTCTGGATGGTCATCGAGCAGATCGTGTTCTCGCTGCTGATGATCGGCATCGGGGACGTGCTGACGACCGACCACATGCGGGCCGCGTTTCCGAAGCCGGCGCGACGCTCGGGGCCTGCGGCGGGCTGAGGGGGCGGTGGCGGCGCGCGGTGAGAGCGCTGGGTGGTGCCGAGCCGGTGCGACATCGTCGACGTCGTTCGACACCGGTTTTGTCGCTCGTTGCGGACGCGCACCGTTGCACACGCGGGGGAGCGACTCAGTCGAGGTCGTACGACGTCGACGATGTCGTTCCGAGTCGGCCCGCCCCGCCGCCCGCCGCGCCGCCCGCACCGCCCGCAGCCCCCACGGCCAGGCTCCCGAGCAGCGCCAACGCCCCCGCCGAGGGCGACCCCGGTTCGGCGTGGTGCAGCACGAGCAGCTGCCCGTCCGTCCCGCCGATGCCGAGCTTCTCCCGCCGGAGCTCGAGCTCGCCCACCTCGGGGTGCCACATCCGCACGGTGCCCCCGGCGAGCGGCCGGACGTCGTGCCGCGCCCACAGCCGTCGGAAGTCCTCGCTGCCGAGCGACAGTTCGCCGACGAGCGAGGTGATCGCCGGGTCGTCCACACGGGTCCCGATGGAGGACCGGAACGCTGCCACCATGCCACCCATCTGCTGCTCCCAGTCCGGGTAGCGCCCCTGCTCGGTGTGGCCGAGGAACATCGTGCGCAGCCGGTTCTCGCCGGCACGCATCCCCGGCGCCAACGCGGACGCGAGCCGGTTCGCCGCGAGCACGTCGAACGCACGGTTCTCAACGAAGGCGGGCAACCCGACGACGTCGAGCAACTGCAGCGTCCCGGTCGGGACCCGGTCACTCCGGCCTCCCCGGGATCCCCTGGCCCGGTCGGGCGCAGCGGCACCCGATCCGGACGCGCTGGCCAGACCCCGCAGGTACGCGTTCGCCGTGGCGTCGAGGCCGAACACCCGTGCGATCGCGTCGAGCACCTGCCCCGACGGGTTCCGGTCACGCCCCTGCTCGAGACGGAGGTAGTAGTCCGCGCTGATCCCGGCGAGCGTCGCCACCTCCTCGCGGCGCAGCCCCGGCGTGCGTCGGACGCCGGTGACGCGCAGCCCGGCGTCCTCCGGGCGCACGAGCGCACGCCTCGCCCGGAGGTACTCGCCGAGGGTGTTGTCGCTCACCCCTCGATGCTACGGACCCGGCGCGGTCCGTTCCTGGTCCCCGTGGTCCCAGGGTCGACGGGGACCTGTCCGTCCCGGCGGACCGGGAGCATCGTGGTGGACATGACCGACACCACACTCCCTGGCGGTCCCTTCCGCCTCGCCGACGACCTCGACCTCACCCGCGTCGGGTACGGCGCCATGCAGCTCGCGGGCCCCGGCGTCTTCGGGCCGCCCACCGACCGCGACGAGGCGATCCGCGTCCTCCGCACCGTCGTCGAGCTCGGGATCACCCACATCGACACGGCCGACTTCTACGGCCCGCACGTCACGAACGAGGTCATCCGCGAGGCCCTCCACCCGTACGCCGACGGCCTGCACATCGTGACGAAGGTCGGTGCCCGGCGTGACGCGGAGGGCGGTTGGCCGCACGCCCGCGAGCCGCACGAGCTCGTCGAACAGGTGCACGACAACCTGCGCAACCTCGGGCTCGAGCAGCTCGACGTGGTGAACCTCCGCGTCGGCGGGTTCGACGCCCCGGAGCCGGGCAGCCTCGCGCCGCAGTTCGAAGCCCTCGCCGAACTCCGGCAGCAGGGCCTCATCAAGCACCTCGGCCTGTCGACCGTGAATGCCGAACAGCTCGCCGAGGCGCAGTCGATCGCCCCCGTCGTCTGTGTGCAGAACTTCTACAACGTCGCCCGCCGCAAGGACGACGCGATGGTCGACAGCACGGCCGCGCAGGGCATCGCCTACGTGCCGTACTTCCCGCTCGGCGGCTTCTCGCCGCTGCAGTCCGGTGCGCTCGACGCCGTCGCGGAGCGGCTCGGAGTGTCGCGGCTGACCGTGGCGCTGTCGTGGCTGCTCCAGCGCTCGCCGAACATGCTCCTCATCCCGGGGACCTCGTCCGTCGCGCACCTGCGCGACAACGTCGCGTCGGCGGGCTTCGCCCTGCCGTCCGACGCGCTCGCCGAGCTGGACGCGATCGGCGCCTGAATCGCGCCCCGGCGGACTGGAGGCGCGGTGCCGGCCCGCACCGTGCCTCCGGTGTGCGACGATGACCGCCGGGGCGGCGCCCATCGGGGCGTCCGGGGGAGGTCCGACATGACAGCACGTTCGTCCGGCGACCGCACGCTCGGCGGCGCGAGCAGCTGGTGGCTGGCTGCGCCCGGGGCCGTCGCACTGATCGCCGGCGTCGCACACGCGGTCGGCCTGGCGCGCGTGTTCACCGAGGGGTTCCCACCGTGGTGGGTGGTGACGGGGATCGTCTCGCTCGCCGCGCTCCTCGCCACGGTGGTGGCCCTGTTCCGGGTGCCCGGGCCGCGTCCGGCAGCGGTCGTCGTCGCAGCGGCCGGGTTGTTCGTGGCAGGCGGGACGCTCCTGGTCGACGTGGCCGTCGTCGTCTTCCTGCAGTGGGTGGCCGACGGCCTGAGCAACCCGAGCGGCTGACGCCGGGGTCAGGCGACCGTGGCCAACGCGAACGGCAACACGGCCGACGCCCCCGCCCGCCGCAGTTCGCGCCCCGCCACGGTCATCGTCCACCGGCTGTCCACGAGGTCGTCCACGAGCAGCACCGGCCCCTCGTGCGACTGCAGCGCGGCCCCGAGCGCGGGATCGACCACGAACGTGTCCCACACCCCCGACAACCGGTAGGCGCTGTTCGTCGCACCGTCCCCGCGCGGCGTCCCACCGTTCCGGCCGAGCGTGCCGAGGAACTGCAGTCGCCCGATCGAGGACAGTGCCTGCGCGAGCGACCCGACGAGTTCGGGCCGTGACCGCGACGACATCGCGACGACCCCGGTCGGACGGGTCTCCCACGGCCAGTCCTTGAGCGCACGGACGCACCCGTCGACGAGCTCCCGCGAGATCGGGGCATCAGGGACCCCCGGTGCGAAGAGGGCACGGAGCGGCCCACCCCACCCGAGGTCGGTGAGCCGGGCGACGGCGCGTCCGGGCTGGACGAGCTCGTCGGCGCCGATCTTGCCGCGCACGGGGACGCCGAGCGACGACATCCCCGACGGCCACTGGGCGCGCGGGGCGATCTCGACCCCGACCTTGTCGAGCGCCGCGGCGGCACCCGAGGCGTCCGACGACGACACCGACGTCGGGTACCAGGCGTCGGTGCAGTTGTCGCAGCGACCGCACGGTTCGGCGGACGGGTCGTCGAGGTCCTGCTGCAGGAGCTGCATGCGGCACTGCGACGTGGACTCGTAGTCGAGCATCGACGCGGCCTCGGCAGCGCGGGCTGCGGCGACCCGCTCGTAGCGGGGTGCGTCGTACTCCCACGGCTGCCCGGTGGCGACCCACCCGCCGGCGACGCGCTGGACCGCGCCGTCGACGTCGAGCACCTTGAGCAGGAGCTCGAGGGTGGAGCGCTTGATGTCGACCAGTCCCTCGAGGGCGACGGTCGACATCGCGGAGTCACGGGACAGCGCGTGCAGCACCGCGGACGCCCGGGACTCGGTCGGCATCGAGGCGCTCGCGAAGTACTGCCAGATCTCTTGGTCTTCGCGCCCGGGCAGCAGGAGCACGTCGGCGTTGTCGGTCGCGCGACCGGCGCGACCGATCTGCTGGTAGTACGCCACGGGGGAGGACGGCGCCCCGACGTGGACGACGAAGCCCAGGTCCGGCTTGTCGAACCCCATGCCGAGCGCACTCGTCGCGACGAGTGCCTTCAGCTCGTTGCCCTTGAGCTGCTGCTCGAGCTGCTCGCGCTCGTCGGTGTCGGTGCGCCCGGTGTAGGCGCGGACCGCGTACCCGTTGTCGCGCAGGAGCCGGGCGATGTCCTCGGCCGCGGAGACGGTGAGCGTGTAGATGATGCCGCTGCCCGGCAGGTCGCCGAGGTGCGCGAGCAACCAGCCGAGCCGCTGTCGGGCGTCGGGGAGCGACAGCACGCCGAGCCGCAGCGAGGCCCGCGCGAGGGACCCGCGGATGGTGAACACGGGGTCGTCGGGGCCGGCGGTCAGCTGCTCGGCGACGTCCTCGACCACGCGCTCGTTCGCCGTCGCGGTGGTGGCGAGGACGGGCACGCCGTGGGGGAGCGACCGGATGAGCTCGGCCAGCCGGCGGTAGTCCGGCCGGAAGTCGTGCCCCCAGTCGGAGATGCAGTGCGCCTCGTCGACGACGAGCATGCCCATGCGGGCGATGAGCGTCGGCAGCTGTTCGTCGCGGAACCTCGGGTTGTTGAGCCGCTCGGGGGAGACGAGCAGGACGTCCACCTCGTCGCGGGCGAGCGCCGCCTGCGTCTCACCCCACTCGTGCGCGTTCGCCGAGTTGATCGACACTGCACGCACCCCGGCCCGGGCAGCCGCGGCGACCTGGTCGCGCATGAGTGCGAGCAGCGGCGACACGAGCACGGTCGGGCCGCCCCCGCGTCGCCGGAGCAGCAGGGTCGCGAGGAAGTACACGGCGGACTTCCCCCACCCGGTGCGCTGCACGACGAGGGCGCGCTGCCGGTGCTCGACCAGCGCCGAGATCGCCTCGAGCTGCCCGGGGTGGAACACCGCGTCGGGCCGCCCGGTCAGGGCGTGCAGCGCCTCCTGCGCCTCCGCAGCGATCGCAGCGGACGGCGGAGCAGGTGGTGGGGCAACAGACATGACCCCATGCTGTCAGCGCCGACCGACGAAACGTGGGTCGCGCCTCCAGTCTGTGGAGAACTGGCCGAGGCGATCCGCTACTGGTACGTGATCAGCGACGGTGTCGGCGCCACGTCCGCCATGGTCTGCTGCGGCGTCAGCATCGGCTGGTCCTCGTCGTAGAAGTTCTTCCATCCCCAGTGGATGCCCTCGGGCGCCCCGACGTGCAGCGCCTTCCACGTCGCCTGCTTGTCCGGCTGCGACCCCTGTCCGTCGACGTGCACGAGCATGTCGAGCTCCGGGTGCTGCTCGAGTGACGCGCGGTCCTGGATCATCGACAGCCGGAACTGGTGGAGCACGAACGCCTTCGGGGGGAGCCCCTTCGAGCGGACGAGGTCCGCGAGCCACGAGGACACCTCGTTCACCTCGGAGGCCTTCACACTCCCGATCTGCTCGAGCGGGACCTGGTCGTGCCCGAGCCGCCACTCGGGGTCGAGCGCCAGCCAGACGCCCGGCTTCGACAGGAGCGACTCGTACCGCTTCGCCTGCGACAGGAAGTCCGCGCGCCCCGGCTGGAGGTCGAGGATCACGGGCATGCCGGCGTCGTGCGCGGCGTCGACGTAGGGCTCGAGCGTCGACACGGGCAGCTCGGTCGAGTAGTCCCCGTCCGCGCCGGCGTCCCCGGCGGCGACGGTCGCGATGACCTCCATCGCGGGCGTGATCGGCACGTCGCCGAGCCCCTTGTAGGACGCCGCGACGGACTTCGCGCGCTGCACCGTCGCCGTCGGGTCCTGTTCGCCGAGGACGCCGAGCGCCGGCGCTCCCGGCGCACCGTAGAGCGCCACGTACCGGTGGCCGTCGAACGGCCGTTGCCCGCCGTCGGGCAGCTGCCACCCGTTCTCGGCGGCGCGGACGGTCCACTCCGGGTCCGGCAGGTCGGCGAACGCCGCCCCCACCAGCACCGTCGGGTGGTCGCTCCGCTCGTGCAGTGCGGTCACGACGTCCGGCGCGGCCGCGGGGTCCGTCACACCGTCCGGCATCGTCACGACGCGGGCACCCGCCGCCTTCGCGGTCGCCACGGCTGCGGCGTCGGCGGTCGCGTCCGCCACGACGACGGTGGCCTGCCTGGAGGCGCGGCTCGGCTCCGGCGCGTCCCCGCCGTCCGGCGCGTCCTGCTCGGGGACGTCGGTGTCGATCGCGACGTCGCCCTCGGCCTGGTACCACCGGGCGCCGAGGCGCTCGAGTTCGTTCGACGCCGGCGACCCGTCCTTTGCCGTCGACCCGTCCTTCGCCGTCGACCCGTCCTTCGCCGTCGACTCGTCCTTCGCCGTCGGCTCGTCCTTCCCGGTCAGGAGGACCGGGACGTGGGCCGCCTCGGCGGCGCTCGCCGCGGACCGCACGGCCTCGGCGTCGTCGGCGGGCGCGACGACGGCTCCGGGAGCGGACGCGAACAGTGCGCGGCTCGTCCGGACGGACCGCTCGGCGGCGTCGGACTGGGCCGCGACCGAGACGGTCTTCCCGGTCGCCTTCGCCAGGGTCGCCCGGGTCGGGCCTTCCTGCGAGCCCGTGCACCCGGCGGCTCCGAGCAGCAGGCCGGCTGCTGCGAGTGCGAGGAGGACACGGGAGGTGGGACCGGAACGCATCGGGCCACCCTACGAGCCGGGCGGCGGAGACCCTGGGAATCCGACGGGTGTCGTGTGGAGCCGCGACGCGCTGGACGACTCGCGCGGGACGACACCGCGTGGCGCGGGAGGGGTCCGGCGTCCGCTATGCTGGTCGGGTTGCTCCGCGCTCCGGTCGGACGCGGGCGACGTGGGTCCCTCGGGGCTCGCGGGCTGTGGCGCAGCTTGGTAGCGCACTTGACTGGGGGTCAAGGGGTCGCAGGTTCAAATCCTGTCAGCCCGACCATATTTAGGATGTTCCAACCTTTGGACAAGGGGACCTCCTCGGAGGTCGAAAGAGAGCCCCTCGCAGAAATGCGGGGGGCTCTCTTCTTTGTTGGGACGTGCGCCTGCGCGGCGAGGTGGCGCTGCGCGTCCCAGTGGTGGAGTGCATCGTTTACTTCGGAGCGTTGGCTTGCGATGGTGATCGTGTCGTCGTCGACGTGCACGACCATCCGCGTGAACAGTGCGCCGAGTAGATCGCGACGAACGTGGTCAGGCGCGCGGTTGAATAGCTCGATCGGGTTGGCGAGCATGTCGACGTGAGCGAGCACGAGCTCGGCGCCGTAGTGGAGGCGATCCTCCGTGTGGGTGAGCTTCTCGTGGATTGCACCCCTCTTTAGCGAAACCTGCTCGAGCCGCTCGCGCAGCTTGCTGGTTGCGAGTGTGCCATCCGCTGCGAGTTCGATGAGGCGGTCCTCTTGGGCTTCGAGCTTTTTGAGTTCCGCGTTCAGCGTTCGCTTGACCTCGCGGTCGGATGCTTGGAATTCGGCGACGGTCTTATCGACCGCCGCGCGAATCGCGTCGAGTGCTTCGGGGCTGAACCGCTCAGCCGCGACCGCGCGTGCGACTGCGGCTTCGAGGTCGTCCATGCGGATCGATCCGAGTCGGCAGCCTTCGCGCTGCTTGCCTGAGCACACCCAGTACTCGTAGGTGCCGCCGTGGCCGGTGCTTTGGCTGTAAACGAGGCGGCGTTGCTTTCCTTCGTTCGCGCAGTTGCCGCAGTACATCATCCCCTTCATGAAGTGGAAGTGGATGAGATCGCGGTCGCCCTTGCGGTTGCGTCGGTTCAGGATCTCTTGGCAGGCGATGAAGGTCTCCTTGCTGATGATCGACTCGTGCCGGCCGGGGAAGATGTCGCCTTTGAAGCGGATGATGCCCATGTAGTACGGGTCGCGAAGGAGCTTCGCGAGTGAGCGTAATGTTCCACCGACTTGTATTCGCTTTTTCGTCATGCCTTGTTGCTATTTAAACACAATGGCACTCATTATTGAATAGGAATTCTGCGCGACTATTGTCCGGAGATCGCGGAGATACTCTCCAGCCCGGATAGCTGTGGTGATCGTCAACGTGCCGTCTCTTCGACCAGGCCCCGCTGGTCACGAGGGGTCGTGTGCCCGTCAGTTCCGGTTTAGCCCGTACCGTACCGAGTCCAGCGCCTGCTTGAAGTGGCTTTCCGCCGCGTTGATGTCCCGTGTTGGCGTGGCCGGGTCGAAGACTCGCAGCAGCGAGAAGCGAAAGCTGGAGGGATCGAGGCCTCTCAGTTTGACATTGCCGCCATGCCCGTTCGTGGCGTAGGCATGCCAGCGCTGCCGGATGCTCTCCTCGCCGTCTGCCTTGCCGACGTAGTGCCGACCATCCCGAGTGTCGGTGATGAGGTATATCCCAAACACCGACGAGAGCGCCGTGCGCCACGAGGCGTACCGGTGCTCGCGCATCACGGCCTGCAGCTGCACGTAGCTGAGAACCAGTCGATCGAAGCCCGGGAAGGGAACGGGCTCTGCATCGGCGATTCCCATGACCGGATACCTCGCGGCTGCTGTCCCGCTCATGCGCCACGTCCGAGGAGACTTCCATCCGATCACGAGCCGACTGCGCAGATCGGCCAGATGCTCGGTCTCGGCGATGTCGAACGTTCGACGGATGTCGTCACGCGCGATCTCGCCGCGGTTCTCTACGACAGACCAGAGGCGGGCCTGGTCGCCGCCCTCCTTGATGAACACCACCCAGAAACGAGGCGGTATGGCAGGAAACCGCCTGGTGTCTGACGACTGGGTTGCCGTGTAGGCGAAGATCTCCGCATGCGTCGAGTCCGCGTGCAGACCAGTTAGCCCGCTCTCTTCCGGCTCGGTCACAAAGGCGTGGCGAATCACGAGCGCCTGCGCCGGGTCGATACCGGCGTCCAGCAAGAGTGGAGCGAGAGTCAGGGACACGAACTGCTTACCCTTTCGAGTCATCCGAGGGCGACGCGCCTTCAACTGCAGCGCCGTGCTGCTTGTCACCCTTGCGCCAGGGTAGGCGTTCCGTCGCAGAATCCACGAGCTTTTCGGTGCCGCCCTTGGCGCTCTCGAACGTCTTCGCGCTGAGTCTGCCAACGGCCTTCGCGCTGCGCTCTGCGACTTCTACCGCATCGTCTCGGGCATCGCCAACTGCCTCGCGCCACGGCTTCGCCTCGATGGCGCTGCGGTCGCCGTCGATCCCCAGCTTCTCGTGGAAGACCAGCACGTCGTCCGCTACCTCGTTGCCGGAACGCACGACGCGGCCGGCCTTGAGCGGATGGAGAAGTACCTGATGGTTCGCGCCTACCGCAGCAGCGTCCATGCGCGCGAGGAGCCGCCTGGTGCTCTTCGAGATGTCGTCGCGGCGCTTGGCGCGCGCAGCTCTGAGCGCGGTGCGGTGGCGGTCGACGTCGTTCGGGCTGGAGTCCAGCACGCGGTCGAGTTCGAGAATGTCCAGACCGTCTTGGAGCTGGAAGCACCTCGCCAGCACCGCCAGCCACTCTTCAACCGTCTGCTCGGCGGTGCCGGAGAGCTTGGCGAGGTCCCCGACCGCGGACTTCTTCTCCATCTTCTTTGCCAGCGCGTCGAGCTGGAGCAGCGCGTAGGCCTGCGTGGTAGCGATGGTCTGGGCGGCGCCGTGCAGGTTCGACCAGATCACCTCGGAGACGCGGCCGACGTGCTCACGCTTGAACATGGCGTCGTCAACGACCATGCCCACGCCGATCATCTTCGTGAGCTCCGCGTTCTTCTGCGCGAGGAGGATGTCGTCGACCTTCTCGTCGATCACCTTGAGGTACTCGGTGATCTCCTCCATGGTCTGCTGCATCGCCAGCTGCGCCATAATCCCCGCAGCCCAGGCCAGCATCGCCGGGTACGTCAGCATCGAGCCAACCGAACCGGGCTTCACGAACTCCAGGATCTTGGTGACCTTGTCCTTGCTCGTTGTGGCGATGGCGCGGCTGACGCCGTCCGACGAGCCCTTCATGGCCTGACCGAGCTTGAGCGCCTTGGCGGACTCCTCCGTGAGCTTCACCCACCGGCCGGAGTTCGCCGCGAGCTGGGACCCGGCCTGGGCCACGCCCGAGCCCGCGTTCAGCGCTGAGCCGAGCTTCTGGTGGAGCTGTAGATCCTTCGAGGCGACGCCAGCGGACGAGAGAAAGCGGTCGACGGCCGCAGCGTCACCGATGACGGCGAGGCCGTCGCCGTCGCTGATCAGTTCGATCTCGTCGCTCACGATTCACCCCTTCCGGGGTGGAGAAGCCCTTTCAGCAAAAGTAGCGGAGAGTGCTGACAGCACCGAGGCACACGCCACGCCCGGAGGCCGATTTCTGGAGGCTGTCTGTGGGCGTCGGTACCCTGAGGGAGAACCATCTTCCTGGTAGTCCGGGAAGCGACGAAGGAGCGCCGTGACCCGGATTTTCGACAATATCGAGCTTCGCCTTGGGGAGCACCTCCAGGCGACGCTGAAGGACTTCGATCGCATGGATGTCGCGGTTGGATACTTCAACCTCCGAGGCTGGAGCGAGTTCGACGACATCGTCGCCGAGAAGGAAGCGTCGGACTCACCTGTAGCACGAGTCCTCATCGGGATGGTGTTTGCGGGGCCCGAAGAGGAGACACTCGATCAGCTCCAGGCGACCGTGGACGGACAACCTCGCCCTGACGCGGATGCGCAGATCTCGAAGGAGCGGAAGTCACAGCTTCTCGAGCATCTGCGAGTACAGCTCATGCGTGGCGTGCCCACGACCACCGATCGCAAGGCGCTCGCGTCCCTTCGGGAGCACCTGGAGTCGGGCAAGGTCGAGGTCAAGGTCTTCACCCGCCGGCCCCTCCATGGCAAGACGTTCATTTTCCACCGCCAGGATCTCAACTCGCCCATCATGGGCTTCGTCGGCAGCAGCAACCTGACTGCGCCCGGCCTGAACTCGAACCTCGAACTCAACGTCGATGTGCCGGACTCTTTTGGAGGAGGCAAGGATCTCGCAGCATGGTTCGAGGCGCGCTGGAATGACCCGCACAGCCGCGTGGTCACGGCCGATCTGCTTACGTTGCTCGATGAGTCGTGGGTGAAGCCGAAGCCTCCATACGAGGTTTTCCTCAAGCTCTGTTATGACCTCTCGCGCGATGTACGCGAAGGGCAGGACGAGTACTCGGTACCGCTCGAGGTGCAGTCCGAGCTTCTCGACTATCAGGCAACGGCGGTGCGTACGCTCGCGCGCAGAATCGTGACGCGCGGCGGCACCATGCTCGGCGATGTGGTTGGACTTGGAAAGACGATTACCGCGGTAGCCGTGGCCTTGATGCTGCGAGAGGAACACGGGTATCTGCCGTTGGTGGTTTGCCCCAAGAACCTCAAGCAGATGTGGGAGGACTACTTCGACGCGTACGAAGTCCCGGGACGCGTCGTCTCGTACACCGAGGCGCACAACGTGCTGCCGACAATCAGTCGCTACCGGTTCGTCATTGTCGACGAGTCGCACACGCTTCGAAACGACAAGCGTCGGGACTACCAGGCGGTCCTTGAGTATCTGGATCGTGTCGGCGCGAAGGCGCTGCTTCTGACGGCAACGCCGTACAACCGGCGCTTCGAAGATGTGGCAAACCAGCTCGGACTCTTCATCCAGCCCGATGAGGACCTCGGCATCTCACCCGTGAACGCGCTGGCGGCGGACCCGAAGCTCGCGGACCGCGTCGATGGCAAGGTCACAACGCTCCAGGCATTCAAGCGTTCCGAAGACCCGGATGACTGGAAGCGGCTCATGAGTGAGCACCTCGTGCGGCGTACCCGGACCTTCATCAAGAACAACTACTCCGAGACGGATGAGGACGGATCGAAGTACCTCCGGTTCGCCGACGGAACGAAGTTTCGGTTCCCGGATCGCGTGGCGAGGCCGATCGACCACCCGTTCGAGGGTGACGACCCGGCCGCGCTCATGGTCAGCGACGACACTCTCAACACGCTTCAGAACCTGGTGCTGCCGCGCTATTCGCTGATCGCCTACGTCGATGAGAAGCGCAAGTCTGAGTGGTCCGAGGACGACAAACAGCTGGTCGAGAACCTGCGTCGGGCACGCGGACAGGTCGCGGGTTTCGTGCGGACCACGCTCTACAAGCGGCTCTCGTCAGGTGGCTACGCCTTCACGCTGTCACTGCGTCGCCACGTGGCCCGCAACGAACTATTCCTCTACGCAATCGACAACGGGCTCCCGCTGCCGACTGGCACGATTCAGGAGGCGGACCTGCTCGACGATGACGACGTCATCGAGCACGAGGTCGACGACACCGAGCGCCTTGGCGACGCCGCTGCGCAGCGCTATCAGGCGCTGGTCGACACCGACCCTGGCTACATCACATGGGTGCGCCCCGAACTGTTCACGCCGGCTCTCCGCGAGGCGCTCGCGGCAGATACGGAGGCGCTCACTGCGCTGCTTGACGCCTACGGGCCGTGGGAGATCGGACGGGACTCCAAGCTCGAGGCGCTCGCCAAACTGATCACAGAGGACCACCCGGACGACAAGGTCCTGGTCTTCACGGAGTACAAGGACACCGCAAACTACGTCGCCACCGCACTCCGGTCGCTCGGTATCGAGGCGGTCGATGCCGCGACGGGTGACGACGAAGACCCCACTCAGCTCGCCCGTCGCTTCTCGCCGCAGTCGAACAAGTTGCGCGGCAAAGGTGATGCCGAGAGCGGTAGTGATGAGCTTCGTGTGCTCATCTCGACCGATGTGCTCAGCGAGGGACAGAACCTCCAAGACGCCCACATCGTCGTGAACTACGACTTGCCCTGGGCGATCGTGCGGCTGATCCAGCGCGCCGGTCGCGTAGACCGTGTTGGCCAGGAGTCTTCTGAGGTTCTGCTCTATTCGATCTTCCACGGCTCGCTCAACAACGTCCTCTCGCTTCGACAGCGCATCGCCGACCGGCTGCAGCAGAACGCACAGGCCTTCGGGTCGGATGAGCAGTTCTTCGGTTCGGAGGATGAAGTCCGTACGATCAACGACCTGTACAACGGCACGCTCGATGAGGGCGAGGACGTCGAGGACATCGACGCCGCGAGTCTGGCGTTCCAGTACTGGAGCAACGCGCTGCAGCAGACGCCCGAGGCCGCCGAGCGTTCGCGTCGGCTGCCAGACCTCGTTGACGCGACGAGGGCGCGCCGCGTCACCGATCAGGAGAACGGGGTTGCCTGCTACGTCCGCACTGAGGCCGGCATCGATGGCTTCGGCTGGACGACGCCGGACGGTGAGACGCGACTCCTGACGGGGTTTGAGACGCTGCGTGTATTTGAGAGCGCACCCGATGAGCCTTCCGCCGAGCGGGTAGCGAATCAGGATCAGCTCGTCGGGGCGCTCGTGCGCGGGCCACTCGCCAATCCCGCGGTCGCCGCAGGACGCCTTCGTGGGGTGCGTCGTCAGATTTGGAAGCGACTGGGCGAGAGCCTCTTCGACTTTGGCCCCGAAGCGGCGGCGGCGCTCGATCTGCTGTACCAGCACCCGCTCACGAATGAGGCCGACCGACGACTGAGAAATGCAGTCCGCAACGGCGCCTCGGATGAAGAACTCGCCAACCGCGTTGCCTCGCTTGCGCGCGAGGACAAGCTCGTCATTGAGCGCCGCTCGGGCAACGACTCTATCCGCATCGTGAGCACCATGGGAGTGAACTAACGATGGACAGCACAGCACTTCTGGATCTCGTCGACCGGCGAGAGTTCCGTGATCTCTTCGTGGATCATCTCGGTTGGAGCAACCCCGATCAGGGTGCTCTGATCGTCGAGGTTGAGGACGGCGCCCACACCTTGACACAGGTTGCGGGTTTCAAGGGGCTTCGCGTCTGGTTCCACGAAGGTCTCCCGTCTCGGTCAATCCAACGTCAGATTGACCAAGCCGTTGGCGCGAAGAACCTCGAACGACTCGTGATATTTGCCGATGGTTATAACCAGGCGTGGCGCTGGCCGCGGCGCGCACAAATGGGTGGCGCCAACGCCAAGCTCGTCCTCCACGAGCGCCGCGTTGGCGACAGTGACGCCCGACTCGTCCGCCAGCTTGAGGCCATCGCGATCGGGTTCGACGAAGAGCTCACGCTCGTTGACCTCCTAGCGCGGATGCGCGGCGCGTTCGATCAGGAAGCAGAGACCACCGCTGCCCAGGCGGCAAGGCTGATGAGTACCCTGTACGCGGAGCTCGAAGCGGCTGGATGGGACCAGCACAACTCCACGCTGCTGCTTGCCCGCCTACTCTTCCTCTACTTCGCTGATGACTCTGGCATGTGGAAGCATGCTGGACGCCCGGACCAGTTTCAGGCGTTCCTCGTCGACCACACCACGGTTGAGACGTTGGCCGACGACCTGAGTGCACTCTTCGAGGCACTTAGCCACGAGCGTCGTCGTCCCGAACTCCCTGAGGTCGTACGGCAGTTCCGCTATGTCAACGGCGGTCTGTTTACCGACGCCTTCACGATGGGCCCCCTCACCGAGGCATTCCGCACCGAGCTGATAGATGCCGGTGACTTCGACTGGTCCGTGATATCTCCGGCGGTCTTCGGATCGATGTTCCAGACAGTGAAGACCCGTTCAGACCGTCGCGGCGGCGGCGAGCACTACACGACTGAAACGAACATCCTGCGGACCATCAATCCGCTCTTTATGGACGGCCTGCGGGACCGGCTTGAGCGTGCGTGGAACGATCGTGGCCAACTCACCAGGCTCCACAATGAGCTGGGCAAGATTCGTGTGCTCGACCCGGCCTGCGGCTGCGGGAACTTTCTTATCGTTGCCTACCGTGAGCTTCGCGCGCTCGAGCTTGAGCTGCTTCTGAGACAGCGTGAACTCGATCTCCAAGACAAGGGCAAGGACTACGCCCAACTATCGTTCGACGTCACCGGCGACCTAAAGGTCAGGCTCGATCACTTCTTCGGCATCGAGATCGAAGAGTGGCCGGCGCGTATTGCGGAGACCGCGATGCTGCTCGTCGACCACCTTGCCAACCAGCGAATGGCGGAAGACTTCGGGCTCGCTCCAGATCGTCTGCCGATCCGTATCGCTCCGAGCATCCACCTGGGGAGCGCGCTCTCAACTGACTGGAATGACGTGGTTCCAGCGGCTGAGCTCACACATATCGTCGGAAATCCTCCGTTCAACGGCTCTCGGACGATGAGCGCGGCGCAGAAGGCTGAGTTGCGCGCAGTTGCTCACGGAATCCGCGAGGCTGGGTTCCTTGACTACGTGGCTGGGTGGTACTTGCTCGCAGCTCGGATGATGAGCGAGAACCCGAAGCTCAAATGCGCGCTCGTCTCGACGAACTCTGTGGCTCAGGGTGAGCAGCCGGCGATCATCTGGCGTCCCATGTATGCCGCAGGCATGCACATCAATTTTGCGCACCAGACCTTCGAGTGGGACAACGAGTCGCCCGACGCTGCGGCGGTGCATTGCGTGATTATTGGGTTCTCGTCAGAGAACACTGTGCCCAAGCGTCTCTTTTCCTACGCGCGCGGACGTGGTCTGCCGGCGGAGACGGCACCAAAAACGATCAGCCCCTATCTGACCAATGGCGTCGAGTATGCGGTAGGGAACCGTCAGTCCCAGATCTCGGGTGCCAAAGAGATGCTCTTCGGGAACATGGCGGCTGACAAGGGCAACCTCTTGTTGTCGCCTGAGGAGCGCGATGCGCTACTGGGGGAGACACCGGAGGCCGCGAGGTTCATCCTTCCCTTCTACGGTTCGCGCGAGTTCATCAATGGGATCAACCGCTACTGCCTCTGGCTCGATGGAGTGCCCGAGGTCGACTGGAGAGTATTCCCGGCGATCTCTCGTCGAGTAGAAGCCACCCGTGCTATTCGGATGGACTCTGCTCGCCCGCAACTCGCTGCAACGCCTCATCTGTTTGCCCAGATCACGCAGCGCCCGAATGCTCCATTCCTGATTGTGCCTCGGACGTCGTCCGAGCGACGTCGTTACGTTCCGATGGCGTTCTTCGGCCCTGGGCGTGTGGCGTCGGACGGCTGCCTTGTGATCGCGGGCGCCACCCTTGTTGACTTCGCACTTCTGAACAGCGAGATACACATGGACTGGGTGCGCACAGTCGGCGGAAGGCTGAAGAGCGACTACCGGTACTCGAAGGACGTCGTATACAACAACTTTGTCTTTCCCGAGGTCAACAACTCGATCGCAGACGACCTTGAGTACCTCGCTCAGGCGATCCTTGACGCTCGTGCCGATCACCCCGAGCGGACCCTCGCATGGCTTTATGACGAGTCCACAATGCCTCATTCATTGCGCCGGGCTCACTCGGAGCTTGATGCACGAGTTGACAACTTGTATCGCGCGAAGGGCTTCGCTTCTTCGGATGAGCGTGTCGCACACCTGCTGGAGTTGCACATGGCAAGGGAAGCCGGACTCCTAGGCGACGCTGCCAAGCGGCGTCGCGCGCGGTAGTCTTGCGTGCTCCGACACGCCCAGAGTAAAAAATGGCGCGTAATGTACTGCCCCGCGTGTACCTTGGTGTCATGACCGCAGAAGATGACGCTCTCTCCGCACTCCAGGCTTCCGGACTGATCGATGTCCTGAAGTGGGGCGCGCCAGTCGCGTTCGCGGCCACTGATCAGCTCTACGACGAGGATCAGGGCCACGATCAAGGTGTCGTCGGTTATCTCAACTTCAAGCACCTGCGAGACCTCCTCGACCGGGCGACCGCGAACGGCCGCTTCAAGCTCGGCGAGGGGCTCGAAAGCCTCGGCGAGGATGTCCTCAAGCGCGGTATCACGCCGGACGCCTTCGACTCGATGCCGGCCATCCCGGCGGACGCGGTCGCCCGCCGGGACTACAAGCAGTCTCCGGGCTGGGCGATCGAGGGCTACCGGGTGCTGCTGCAGTCCTACCCCTTCGGCAAGGTCGACGACATCAAGTGGGTGCAGCGCAGTGATGCGAAGAAGCGCGTCGCGGACCAACTGTTCGTTGGCGACAACGCGCTCTTCGATGACGAGGAGTTCGGTCTTGAGTCCATCTCCGGCATCCCGGACGATGACGACTTCGCTGGCGTGACCCTCATCGCGGCACACGCCTTCAACCCGACGACCAAGCAGTTTGAGCTCTACATCGGCCAGAGTAAGAACCCGGACTATCCCGGTGACTCCTGCTGGCACTGGAAGAAGCTGCTGCTCTCCGGTGGCACCCCGATCGGCGGGACTGGTCTGCCGGTCGCGCCGGAGATGCCGAGCAGTGGTGCCTCGACGGACGTCGAAGACGTGCCAGTACGGATCAAGCGGACGGCTGCGGGCGAAGGGTCGGGCGCCGCGAATGGCTGAGGTGCGTCGGCCGTCCCAGACGCTCGCCGCCGCAGCCTCGTTCTTCAACGGTGAGCGCCTCACCATGGCCCGTCAGCTGAAGGGGCTCAAGAAGTCTCATCTGGCGGCACTCATCGAGATGTCGCCAGCCTCGGTGACGGCATGGGAGAGCGGCGCCAAGCAACCCAATCGTGCGACGGTGGCGAAACTGGCGCTTGCGCTTCAGGTCGAGCCACAGTTCTTCGGGGGAGGAGCGCCACCAAAAACGAACAAGCCGCACTTCCGGTCGCTCCGTTCAACGCCGCAGATCGCGCAGGACGAGGCGGAAGCGTACGGCCGGTTCGTTTCTGAGATCGCCGGAATGCTCGAGAACGCAGTCGAGTTTCCGGAAGCCTTGTTGCCGGATCTCCCTGTTGACCCCGACGAGCACTCGATGACGCCAGAGGACGCTGCACGGCAAGCGCGCGAGTTCTTCGGTGTCGCGCCCGGTCCCGTGCAGCACGTGGTGCGCCTTGTCGAGCGCAACGGTGTCGTCGTCGTGTTCAGCGAGCCAGGGGTGGCCTCGATCGATGCCTACTCTCTGCATTCCGCGACGCGGCCGATCATCGTGCTGAACCCTGTGAAGGACGACTACTACCGACAGCGCTTCGACGTCGCCCACGAGCTCGGCCACTTGATCATGCACCACGATGCCGAGCCCGGTGGGAAGACTGCCGAGGAGCAGGCCAACCGGTTCGCATCAGAGTTCCTGATGCCGGCCGAAGAGATCGCGGCGTCCCTTCCGGCCTCGACCGCAGGCAAGGCATGGGCGCACCTCGCAGAGTTGAAGGAGTACTGGGGCATCAGCCTCGCCGCGCTCCTGTATCGGGCGCGTGCGCTCGGGATCATGAGCGACGTCTCGTACCGCAACGCGGTCATCCGCATGTCGCAGAACGGCTGGCGCCGGTCGGAGCCGGGGCGGATCTCATCGCTGGAGATGCCGTCGATGCTGCCGCGCGCCCGGGAGGTGCTGCGCGAAGCGGGCGTTGACGAAGGATCCTTCCTCGCTGGCTCGGGGCTGCCGGTCGGGCTGTACGAGATTGCGGCGTCGCGGGTGCCGGTTTCGGAGGCTCTGTCATGAGAGTCGCCAAGATCCGGATTGAGCGCTTCCGGGGTTTTGAGAGCGCGAGCTTCTTGTTGCCTGCGGATGTGGTCGTCGCCGGAGAGCCGCAGGCCGGTCGGAGCGATTTCGTCGAGGCGCTCCGACGTGTGCTTGATCCTCGAAGCACCCGCGTGCGGGTCAACCCCCTCGACATCTTTCGGCCGGTGGCAGCCAACCCGGACGAGTTGCTTACCGAGGTGGAAGTCGTACTCCTTGATCTGGGGGAGCAGCTCGAAGCTCTACTGAATGACAGCCTCGAGGCGTTCGACGCTGCGACCGCGGAGCCCGCCGGGGTGAATGGTGCTGGCGAGGCTGTCCTTGGCGTCCGGCTTTGCTACCGGATCCGCTACGACCTGGATTCAGACAGTGGCGATCACTGGGTGGACTTTCCAGCGCGAAGCGATCCGGCAGCGAACTCGTTCAAGCGGGTTAGCCGGGTGGAGCGCGAGGCACTGCCGGTACAGTTCATCGACGGCTCGCCCGCGTTGCAGCTCCGTGCTGAAGGTGCGTTGCGTACCCTTCTCGTCGCGGCAGATTCGAGCGCACTCGATGAGGCACTGTCACAGCTCGATCAAGACGTGCAGTCGGCGACCGGTGATTTCGCGAGCGCGGCTGTCGTGACTGAGGTGCTCGGCAACGTGCTGGATGCGGGTCCAGATGTGCTGTTCGGCATTGAGGATCCGAGCGCCGTGGAGTTCGCCGCGGATGACGGATCACTCGCGGCGCTCCTCCGGGCTTTGCAACCCGCCCTTGCTCTGGATGCAGCCGGACCCCTGCCGATCCGTTCCCATGGATCCACAATCCAAAGCGTGTTCTCGGTGGCTGAGGCGATCGCGGCCGCGCGTGACGCGGACTCCGGTGTCGTTGTCATCGCGGATGACTTCGGAGATGGTTTGGACGCCTCATCGACCGAGTACATGGCGGGGCTGCTGCACTCGACCGCGGGCCAGTCAATCTTGACGACGCGTCGCTCCGAAGTCGTTCGCGCGTTTAAGCCGGAGGAACTCGTGCGCTTCGTGCGCACCGATGACGGTCGGGCTCAGTATCGACTCCCGGAGACCACAGACAAGGCCGCCCGCATCACGCGTCGGCTGGTGCTTGATCAGTTGCTTTCCGCGCTCAGCACACGCGTCGTTGCTCTGGTGGAGGGTCCTCTGGACGTCGAAGGCTACGGCCCGCTTGCCGCGAGACTCTTCAAGAAGTCCGGCGAGCGTAAGCACAGTCTGGCCGCGAACGGCATCCGTCTGGTCGCCCCTCCGGGCACGGATGGGGGCATCACGCGGTTGCCAGCCGTGGCCGAAATTTCGCTTCAGCTCGGGTTCCGCGTACGCGCCGTTGTGGACAACGACAAGCCTGGACAGGAGGACCCCGCCGTCGCTCGGTTGGCCGAACTCTGCGAACAGCTCGTTGTGCTCCCCGACCGTACGGCGGTCGAAGCTGCGCTCATTCGCGGAATCCCGGGCGAAAAGCTGCGCGATGTCGTCGAGTCGCTCACGGATCTCGGAATGCCTGCGCTGCCGGATGACATCGATGACGATGCGATTGCGGAGCACCTCATCACGAAGAAGATCTTGAAGAAGCAGGGTCTGGGGTCGGCATGGGTCGAAGCCTTGACCCATCAGCCGCCAACAGCCCGAGCTGTCATCGAGGCACTGTGCGCCGGCGACCCGGGGCGTATCGATGTCCCGCCACCGTCATGACTTGGGAAGCGCAGAACCCTGAACAGGCGCGGGTCGTTGCCACTGAAGCAGAGCTGACGGTCGTGCTCGGCGGGGCCGGAGTCGGAAAGACGACGAGTGCGCTGGCTGCCGCGGCCGCGCATCTTGAACGCGTTCGAGAGTCCAAGCCGCACGAGAAGGTGTTGTTCCTCTCATTCTCCCGAGCCTCGGTGGCGCGGATCGCTTCGAGAACGAGTGCGGTCCTCGGGAGCCATGCTGACCGCGTTGAAGTGATGACTTTCCACTCCCTGGCCTTCTCCGTGGTGCGGAGGTTCGGGAGCCTCGTCGGTCAAGGTGATGCGGTCCTCGTGAGTCCCGCGCGAGAGAAGCTCGGACTGGCGCCCAACGAGATCGGATACGGGCGGCTGATCCCGCTTGCTCTGGAGATTGCTCGGGCGGTGCCAGCGGTCGCGGCGCACCTTCGTTCTCGGTGGGGGCTTGTGATTGTCGACGAGTTCCAGGACACAGGCGACGCGCAGCAAGAACTGCTCGAGCTTATTGCCCCATCCAGCCGCATGATCCTGCTTGGAGACCCCAACCAGTGCATCTACACGTTCCTCGCTGCAGATGGAGTCCGCGTTGAGCGGATCAATGAAGCGTGTGCATCAGCCGGGCGAGAGAACACGATCCTCCTTCCAGAGACGTCTTTTCGGGATCCGTCCGGCGTCATCCCCGCTGTGGCGAACGCCGTCCGAACCCGTGCGTTTGGCTCGCCGGCGGTCGCCACAGCAATCGAGAACGGTCGCCTGATCGTGCGCAGTGGAATCGACCTGAGCGACGAGGCCTCCGCGGTGGCGCAGCTTGTCACTGAGCTGAGCGCGGAGGGTCTCGGCGTCGCCGTGTTCACCCACCACAACGACATGCTTGCCTCCCTATCGGACGCGCTCGAAGTCGAAGGGATTGAGCACGAGATCGCCGGTCTGAGTGACGCCCTGGCATCCGCGTTGGACGCACAAGCCATGATGTTGCGGTTCCGGTTCGGCGAGGCAACATGGGACCACGTCCTCGAATCGCTCGCGGTGTTCCTGACAAGCGCGCAGCGAGGAGCCCAAGTACCGGTTCTCGCGACACAGGTTCTGAACGGCACGGGGCCGCAGACGCTTCGTCAGCGGCTGGATGCGTTGCGCACCAGGCTCACCGAAACTCCATCTCTCGACGTGGTGGTCCGCGAGGCGCGAGAAGCACATGACGCCCTCGGACTGCCTCAGAAGTCGGGTGCATGGCAGCAGGCAGGGATCCTGCTTTCGGTGATGCACGCTCGGGCAGCGCGAGTGGGTCGTGCCCTGAGCGAAGCGCAACTCGTTGCTTCGATTTGCGCGGAGGCACGCGAGGCAAGTTATGCGGCGCTAACCGACTCGGCGTTGAACCCGCGTGAAGTGCAGTTGATGAATCTCTACCAGACGAAGGGCCGAGAAGCAGACGCAACAGTGGTCGTTCTCCGCGAAGGCGATTTCATGGGCTATGAGACCGAACCATTTCCGAGCACGAGTCGATTGCTTTACGTCGTGTTCTCTCGCGCGCGCCAGCGGATCATCGTGCTGCTCGTTGGGAATAGGTGGCATGCGGCCGTAGCGCCTCTCGCAAACCTGGCGGTCTAGCGCGCGAACAGCATTGTGCGGCTTCGTCCATCGCTAGAACAACCGCGTCACCCGCACAGCGCGCCGCATGCCGGCCACCATCATCCGGTCGCGCCCGATGACCACCTCAGGCCGGTAGGCGTAGCGGTACTCGTAGTGATACTCCGCCTGCTTCCACTTAGACCCATCCGTCAGCTCGACGACTGTGTCTCCGTCCCACCCGTTCCAGGCACCGCTGATGCGTCGGGTCACGTCTACTCCTTCCACGGGGTCCTGGGAATGACGATAGGTAACGCCACCGACATTAATCGTCTTGGTCCGGCTCCGGGCGCGCGGGAGTACTGCGTTGCTCCACACGGACAAGCGCCGCGGTCGTCATCGGGTCTGCTTCGCCTTCGTCGGGGGCCTGAGTGTGACTCCCGCAGCGATGATCGCGACCCGCATCGTCTCCTGGTTCACCTGCAATTGCTCGGCAACCTGGGAGAGCGAGAGGCCGGACTCGTAGAGCCGTGATGCTTCGCTAGCCTGCTCAGGTGTCAGTGACTGTCGCCGGACGACCACACGGTTCTCGCGAAGGATTCGCAAGATGGTGGACTTCGCGACGCCGAACTCCTCGGCAAGCGCTGTGGAGGTCTCGCCGCGGCCGTACCGAGTGACCACTGACGCCTGGTCTTCAGCGCTCAGCCGGTTCCAGCCGCGCTTGACGCGCGGTTGGAACTCTGGCGAAAAATCCTTGACAGAGGCGGAAATCTCACGGAGTTGGGCCGCCGTAACAGAGGTCGTTGATTTGTTGGAACAGAGGTAGACGATGTCGACCGGAACGGCCCGCAACCACGGTTGCGGGCCGTACTGCGTCTCCGGTGGTCGCTGTCCCTCACCGCGCTCCGCCGGGGTCGGCGAGCCGGACGACCGCGGCTCGGGTCTCCGCACGTGACCGGGGCGCACGATCCAGGGCGACGTGCAGCGCGGTGCCCTCGATCAGGGCGTCGAGCCACCGAACGGTCTGCGGCGGGGAGTGCCGTTCGAGCGCCGCGCGACCACGGGCCATCCACGCCTCGGTGATGCTGCGGAACTCGGGGCGTCGGGCGGAGAGCGTGGAGAGCTCGTCCGTCAGGACGTGGTCCCGGGTCGAGTGCTGCAGGTCGTCGTGCACGACGTCGATGATCGCGTCCACGGCCTCGGGGACGGTGCGCGCCGCGGCCACCCGGGTGGTGAAGGCCTCGCTGACGGTGGTCGCGAACCGACCGAAGGCCTCGAGGAGCAGATCGTCCGTGCTCTCGAAGTGGGAGGTCCTCGACCCGAGTGGCACGTCGGCGACGGCGGCGGCCTTGCGGTGCGGCGGGACGTCGACGACGTGGACGTCACCGCCTGACGGACTGGCGATGCGGGTCGGGTCCGCACCGCGCCGCCAGGGCCCGACGCCGCCCCGGCGCGACGTGACGGCTCCGTCGGACGCACGTGCTTGACGAGATGGTCTGACCTTCCTATGCTCGGGTCAGGAAGGTCAGACCAATGGCCTCGAACCGACTACGAAGGAGTAGACGTGAACCTGTTCTCGCTCATGCAGCAGCGCACGGCAGCGGACGGCCCGATCCGCGTCGGCGTCATCGGCGCGGGGAAGTTCTCCTCGATGTTCCTGACGCAGGCCGTAGGGTCCCCGAACATCCACGTCGTCGGGGTCGCCGACATCGACGTCACGAAGGCCAAGGGCGCCCTCGCCCGCACGGGCTGGCCGACCGAGCGGTACGCCGCCGCGACGCTCGACGAGGCCGTGCGCACCGGTGGTACCGCGGTCATCGACAGCTCCGACGCCCTGCTCACGCACGGCTCCATCGAGGTCATCCTCGAGATCACCGGCAACCCGCTCGTCGGCACCTACCACGCGGTGACGGCCATCGACAACCGCAAGCACGTGATCATGGTCAACGTCGAGGCCGACTGCATGGTGGGCCCGATCCTGCAGCGTCGCGCGCAGGCCGCCGGCGTCGTCTACGCCATGGCGTACGGCGACCAGCCCGCCCTCATCTGCGAGCTCGTCGACTGGTGCCGGACCGTCGGCTTCGACGTGGTCGCCGCGGGCAAGGGCACGAAGTACCTGCCCGAGTACAACTACTCGACCCCGGACACCGTGTGGGACCACTACGGCTTCACGGCCGAGCAGCTGGCGTCGGGCGACTACAACCCGAAGATGTTCAACTCGTTCCTCGACGGCACGAAGTCGGCGATCGAGATGGCTGCCGTGGCGAACGGCACCGGACTCCTGCCGCAGGAAGAGGGACTGCTGTTCCCCGCCGCGAGCAAGGACGACCTGCCGACCGTGTTCCGCGAGGACCGCCTGGCTGGCGGCAGCCTGACGCGCCGGGGCACGGTCGAGATCGCCTCGAGCATGTACCGGGACGGTACCGAGGTCCCCGACAACCTCCGTTGGGGCGTGTACGTGACGTTCGAGGCGACGACCGACTACGCCGTGCAGTGCTTCCAGGAGTACGGCGTCCACACCGACCCGACCGGGCGGTACGGATCCCTGTACCGGCCGTACCACATGATCGGACTCGAGCTCGGGGTGAGCATCGCCACCGCCGCCATCCGGCACGAGGCCACCGGGGCACCGACCGGCTTCCGTGGTGACGTCGTCACGACCGCGAAGAAGGACCTCCGCGCCGGTGACACGCTCGACGGCGAGGGCGGCTACACCGTCTTCGGCAAGCTCGCTCCCGCACACCTGTCGCTCGCGCGGAACGCCCTGCCGCTCGGACTCGCCCACGGCGCCAAGCTCATCCGCGACGTGCCGAAGGACCAGACGGTCTCGTGGGACGACGTCCAACTCGACGAGTCGCAGTTCGCGGTGCGCATCCGCCGCGAGCTCGAGACCGAGTTCCGGGCCGAGCACGCCGCCGAACTCGCGGGAGCGCGCCCCTGACGGCCCGCGGCTGAAGGTCCGACCTTCCCGTCACGGAAACTACGATGGGCACCGCCGCGACCGCTCGAGGCGGCGGCACGCGATCGAAGGAGACACCCGTGACGGCAACTGCACCGGACGACTGGCGTCCCGTCCAGAAGATGCGGACGTACGAGCAGGTGATGGCGCAGATCGAGGAGCGCATCCTCGACGGCCGTCTCAAGGCGGGTGACCACCTGCCGGGGGAGCGGGAACTCGCCGCGACGCTCGGCATCTCCCGCCCGTCCCTCCGCGAGTCGCTGCGTGTCCTCGAGGCCCTCGGGCTCGTCGAGGTCCGCCGCGGCGGCGGTGCCGAGGGTGGGGCGAAACTGCTCGCCACGCCCGGCGACGGCTTCGTGAACCTGCTCAAGCTCCAGATCGCCCTCGCCCAGTTCACCTGGCGGGACGTGCTCGAGACGCGTGTGGCGCTCGAGTCCTGGAGCGTCGAGGAGGCCGCCCGCCGCTCCTCGCCGGAGGACCACCGGGAACTCGCCGGGATCCTCGACCAGATGGACGACCCGGACATCACGACCGGCGAGTTCAACCGCCTGGACGCCGCGTTCCACATGCGCATCGCGGAGTCCACCGGCAACGCCCTGACCGCCCACTTCATGGGGTCGATCCGGACCGCGATCCACCGCCAGATGGTGGAGATGTACGCCGGGCTCGACGACTGGCGGACCACCGCCACCGTGGTCCGCCACGAACACCGCACCATCCTCGATTCGATCGTCGCCCAGGACGGCCCCCGCGCCGTCCACGACGTCCGAGCCCACATCACCGACTTCTACAAGCTCGGGACGCCGGACGGCGGGCCGACCGGGAGCTGACCGCACGGTCGTCCTCCTGTCGCCGGCCGTCGGCACACGCCACGCTTCGCCGTATCGAAGGAGATAGACAGCGATGACGACCACGACCACCCCCGCACAGGCCGCCCGCGCCCGCGACGGCTCCCCGGACAAGCTCCGCGCCGCCATCGGCAGCGCCGTCGGCACGACCATCGAGAACTACGACTTCCTGGCGTACGGCACCGCTGCGGCGCTGTACTTCAACACCGTGTTCTTCCACGCCGAGGACCCCGTCGTCGGCGTCCTGCTCGGCTTCCTCACCTTCGGGGTCGGCTTCGCGATGCGCCCGCTCGGCGGTGTCATCGGCGGCTACCTCGGCGACAAGATCGGCCGGAAACCGGTGCTCGTCGGCGCCCTGCTCGTGATGGGGATCTCGACGGTCCTGATCGGGGTCCTGCCCACCTACCAGCAGGTGGGTCTCCTGGCGCCGATCCTCCTCACCCTGATCCGCATCATCCAGGGCCTGGCGTTCGGCGCGGAGTGGGGCGGCGCGATCCTCATGACGTTCGAGCACGCACCGTGGCGGAAGCGTGGTCGCTACACGGCGATCCCGCAGGCCGGCGTCCCGTTCGGCGTCCTGCTCGCGAACATCGTGTTCCTGCTCTCCACGAACCTCGACAGCGAGCTCGCCTGGCGGCTGCCGTTCCTGCTGAGCTCGGTGCTCATCATCGCCGGCATGATCATCCGGCTGAAGGTGTCCGAGTCGCCCGAGTTCACCGAGACGCAGTCCCTCGGCCTCGTGAAGAAGAACCCGCTGAAGGAGGTCATCGTCAACGACTGGACGACCATCCTCCGAGTCATCGCGTTGCGACTGGCCGAGTCCGGCGGGTTCTACGCGATCGTCACCTACATGCTGTCCTACCTCACCGGCGGTGACGAGCCGATCACCGACCGGGCAACCGCGCTGACCGGGCTCGTGACGGCCGCCGCACTCGGACTCGCGACCACGATCCTGTTCGGCGCACTGACCGACCGGGTCGGCCGGAAGCCGGTGTACATCACCGGCACGATCCTGCTCATCGCCTTCGGGTTCCCGATGTTCCTGCTCGTGAACACCGCCGTGCCGTTCCTCATCGTGGCCGTGTACGTCTTCGCGCTCTCGGTCGTGCACGACATGCTCGCCGGAACCCAGGGCGCCTGGTTCTCCGAGCTGTTCGACGTCGGCACCCGCTCGTCCGGCGCCTCGATCGGCTACCAGTTCTCAGCCGCGATCTCCGGCTTCATCCCGCTGATCGCCACCGCGGTCGCCGCGTCGCTCGGCTGGGGCGGCGTGGCACTGGTCTACATGGCCTGCGGCGTGCTCGGTCTGCTCGGTGCCCTGCTCACCGCGGAGACCTGGGGTCGTCACGACCGTCGCGTCGTCGACGACGTGATCGCCCGCCACGAGGCAGCCGTGCTGGAGGAGACCAAGTGAAGACCATCGTCCTCGACGACGACCCGACCGGCACGCAGTCAGCCACCGGTGTGACGGTCCTGCTCACGAGCGACGCGGACCTGCTCACCGAGGCGCTCCGGTCCGCGGACAGCGTCTACGTGCAGACGAACAGCCGAGCACTGACCGAGCCGGCGGCGGTGGCGCTCGCCGAACAGGTCCGCGCCGACGGTGAGGCGGCGGCAGCCCGGCTCGGTGAGCCCGTCCGCTTCGTGCTCCGGGGCGACTCGACGCTCCGCGGCCACGTGTTCGCCGAGACGGACGTCTTCCTCGACGACACCGCCGTCGTCCTCTTCGTCCCGGCGTTCCCGGCCGGCGGTCGGACGACCCTGGACGGCGTCCACCGGGTCACCGTCGACGGCCGCGACGTCCCCGCGCACGAGACCGAGTACGCCGACGACCCGGTGTTCGGGTTCTCCACCGCGGTGCTCGTCGACTACGTCCGGGAGGCATCCGGTCGTGACGCCGTCGCCGTCCCGCTCGATGTCGTCCGCGGCACGCCCGAGGCCCTCGCGCGGATCCTGACCGACGCCCCCGCCGGCGCGGTCGTCGTGCCCGACGCGCTCGACGACGACGACGTGCGCCGGATCGCCGACGCCGTCGAGGCGTCGACAGCAGCCGGGCGGCACGTGGTGGTCCGGAGCGCGGCGCCCCTCGCTGCGGAGCTCGCAGGGGTGCGGAGCCACGGCCTCCTCGACACGCCGCTCGACGTCGGCGCGGGACCCACGCTGCTCGTCTGCGGCTCGCACACCTCCGGCGCCACCGCCCAGCTCGACCCCGTCGTCCGTCGGTGGGGTCCGCCGACCGTCGTCCCGACGGACCGCGCGCTGACCGACGCCCCGGCCGTCGGGCGAGAGGCGGCGGACGCAGCCCGGACACGCATGCACGCCGGTGACGAGGTCGTCGTGCTGACCAGCGAGCGGGACCGTGCCGCGCACCACGACACGCTCGACCACGGCGAACGGGTGATGACCGCGCTCACGACCGCGGTCCGGGCGCTCGCCGCGGACACGTCGGTGGTGATCGCGAAGGGCGGGATCACCTCGGCCGAGGTGGCGCGCACCGGCATCGGGGCGTCGAGCGCACTCGTGCTCGGCCAGGTCCTGCCCGGGGTCTCGGTCTGGGACATGCAGGCCCACGACGGGCACCGGGTTCGGTACGTCGTGGTCCCCGGCAACGTCGGCGGGCCCGACACCCTCATCCGCGTGCTCGAAACGGTCGGCCGGACCTGATGCAGGCGTGCCGGCCGGCGCACGACGCCACGCGCGTGCCGCCGGCCGGCGCACGCCGCCGCGCACGGAGCCGTCCAGGGACGCAGCCCACACACGACGCGCCGCACTGCCGGCGGAACGCGCACCTGCCAGGCGAACACGCATGTTCGGCCCTTAGTGTCGCGCCAAGCGCAAACGCGTGAACTCACTCGCATTGGTTGAAGGACCGATCCGTACCGGAAGGCGGTCCTCATGACCACCACTCCGCTCGCACCGGGTTACACCCGCACCCGTCCCGCAACAGGTCCCCGCAAGGGCACCTCGACCTACTCCGCGCTGCTGGCGCAGGTGAAGGACAACGGCCTCCTGCGCCGCCGCACCGGTTTCTACTGGTCCCTGTTCGGAACCCTCATCGGCACCCTCGCCCTCGCCTGGGTCGCGTTCGCGTTCCTCGGTGACTCGTGGTTCCAGCTCATCGTCGCCGGAACACTCGGGGTCCTCTTCACGCAGTTCGCGTTCCTCTCGCACGAGGCCGCGCACCGCCAGGTCTTCGCCTCGCAGAAGTGGAACGACCATGCCGGCCGCTGGCTCGGCACGTTCATGGTCGGCCTCAGCTACTCGTGGTGGATGAACAAGCACACCCGCCACCACGGCAACCCGAACACCGTCGGCAAGGACCCGGACATCGCGCCGGACGGCATCCGCTTCCTGCCGGAGGACGCCGCGTCGGTGAAGGGCCCGCTCATGACGACGTTCATGCGCTTCCAGGGCTGGCTGTTCTTCCCCCTCCTCACGCTCGAGGGCCTGAACCTGCACCGCTACGCCGTGATGAGCATCGTCACGGGCAACGGCACGAAGGCCGACGTGAAGCACCGCTGGCTCGAGGCCGGCCTGCTCGTCGCCCGCTTCGGCATCTACCTGACGATCGTGTTCTGGTTCCTGCCCTTCGGCATGGCCTGCGCGTTCCTCGGGGTCCAGCTCGCCGTCTTCGGTGTGATGATGGGCGCCTCGTTCGCCCCGAACCACAAGGGCATGCCGACCATCGCCCACGACGCCAAGGTCGACTTCTTCTCGCGCCAGGTCCGCACCTCCCGCAACATCCGCGGTGGCTGGTGGGTCTCGTTCCTCATGGGCGGCCTGAACTACCAGGTGGAGCACCACCTGTTCCCGTCGATGCCGCGTCCGGCGCTGAAGCAGGCCCGCCTGCTCGTCCGCGACCACTGCGACACGCTCGACGTGCCCTACACCGAGACCACCCTGCTGCGCTCGTACGGCATCGTCGTCCGGTACCTCAACCGGGTCGGGCTCGCCGCTCGTGACCCGTTCGCCTGCCCGATGGTCGCGCAACTGCGCATCCACTGAGAGGGGTGGCTCTGATGCCCACCGGAACCGTCAAGTGGTTCGACAACAACAAGGGGTTCGGCTTCATCACCCCGGACGACGGGTCGGACGACCTGTTCGCCCACTTCTCCAGCATCGTCGCGTCGACGGGCCTGCGCTCGCTCGAGGACACCGACCACGTCCGCTACGTGGTCGGCCCCGGCAAGAAGGGTCCGCAGGCCGACGAGATCTCCGTGATCCGCGGCTGACGTCACCAGGTGACGGACGGGAGGCGCGGTGCCAGCTGGCCCCGCGCCTCCCGTCCGTCCAAGACCGGGATCAGGGCGTCAGGACGATCCGTCCGAAGACCTCGCCGTCGTCCATGCGGCGGTGCGCTTCCGCAGCGTCTGCGAGTGGCAGCACCGCGTCGACGACCGGGGACAGGGTCCCCGCGGCGGCCGCGCGGAACAGTTCCGTCCGCGCTGATGCGAGGGCGTCGCGCGGCACGGAGTCGAGACTGAACGTCGCGACCGACCGCGACTGCTGGAAGCCGCGGAGCAGGTGCGCACCGAAGTCCGCCGGCGGCATGCCGGCCACGGCGCCGACGAGGACGAGCCGACCGTTCGGTGCCAGACGGTCGATGAACGCGGGCATCGCGGGGCCGCCGACGACGTCGATGACCACGTCGTAGGACTCCGGCCCGTCGCCTGTGCCCTGCCGGTCGAGCACGTGGGTGGCGCCGAACCCGCGTAGCCGGTCGCCTCGCTCGGCCGAACCCGTCGTCACCGCGACCGCCGCGGCACCGGCCTGTGCGGCGAGCTCGACGGCGGCGATCCCGATGCTGCCGGCGGCCCCGCGTACCAGCACCCGTTCGCCCGGGGCGAGGTGCGCGTGCGCCAGCGCGAACCGGGCGACCGGGGCGGCCGACCCCAGGGCGACGGCGTCCACGGCGTCGAACCCGTCCTCGAGCGGTGTGAGGTCCCCGGTACCGGCGACGACACGCTCGGCGTACGCGCCACCGACGCCCGTGAACGCCCAGACCCGGCGGCCGAGCCAGTCGGCGTCCCGCTCGTCCCCGACGGCGACGACGCGCCCGGCGACCTCGCTGCCCGGGACGTACTCGGGCTCGAGTCCGGGGCGCGCGATGGTCCCGCGCCGGATGACGGCGTCCACGCCGCCGACGCCGATCGCCTCGACGTCGACGAGGACCTGGCCGGGCGCGGCGACGGGTTCCGGGAGGTCGGTGGGGACGAGGCCGTCCGGCGGGCCGAAGGACTGGATGGTGACTGCGTGCATGCTCGCGACGCTAACGGACGCCTGCGTCCACTTGGCTAAAGTGGGAGCGATGACCGACGAGACGTCTCACCTCCGATCCGACGCACGCGAGAACCGCGACCGCGTGCTGCAGGCCGCGCGCGAGCTGTTCGGTGCGCGGGGCCTCGACGTGACGATGCGCGACGTGGCCCGGCACGCGGGGGTCGGGCCGGCGACGCTCTACCGGCGGTTCCCGACCCGGCAGGACCTCGTCGACGCCGCGTTCGAGGACGAGCTCGAGCTCTGCCGGAGCATCGTCCTCGAGGGTGCGGCGCACCCGGACCCCTGGCTGGGCATGCGTTCCGTCGTCGAGCGGACCGTCGAGTTGAACGCCCGCAACCAGGGCTTCGTCGATGCGCTCGTCGCCGCGGGCCAGGTGTCCGACCGGCTCGCCCGGCACCGCGCCGAGCTCCTGCACACGATGGCGGGCCTGGCGTTGCGAGCCAAGGCGGCGGGACGGTTGCGGCCGGACTTCGTCGTCGACGACCTGCTCCTCGTGCTGCTCGCGGCGCGGGGGCTGGGCGGGGACGACCCGGCCGAGCGACTCGGTGCCGCGCGGCGGTTCGCCGCGCTCGCACTCGACTCCTTCCGGGCGTCGGCCACGAACGAGCGGCTGCCCGAGCCCGCGCGCGTCGTGGGGGCCGTGCTCCGCGCCGCGGTCTGACCGGGCTGCCGTCCCGACCAGGTACGCCGGCGCGCCCGCGGCCTACTTGATCCCCGTCGAGGCGATGCCCTGCACGAACTGCCGCTGGAACGCCAGGAACACCACGAGCAGCGGCAGCACCGTCACGGTGGCGATCGCCATCACGGCACCCCACGGCGAACTGAACGCCGGGTTGTTCGTCAGCGTCGACAGCGCGACCGGCACCGTGAGGTTCTCGTTGCCCTGCAGCACGACGAGCGGCCAGAGGAAGTCGTTCCACCGGGTCATGAACCCGAGGATCACGAGCACCCCGACGAGGGGACCGCAGGTCGGCAGCACGACCCGGAAGAAGGTCTGGAACTCGCCGGCACCGTCGAGCCGCGCGGCCTCCATCAGGGCGTCCGGCACCCCGAGCATGAACTGCCGGGCGATGAAGATCCCGACCACGTCGAAGACCGTCGGCAGGATGACCGCCCAGGGGGAGTCGACGAGCCCGATCTTCGCGACGACGAGGAAGCTCGGCACGAGGGTGACCTGGATCGGGATCATGATCGTGACGAGGAACGCCGAGTAGAGCAGCCCCCGACCGACGAACCGGAACTTCGCCAGGGCGTACCCGGCCATCAGCGAGACGACGACGCTCAGCGCGGTGCCGACACTGGTGATGAGCGCGGAGTTCCCGAGCCACCGCCAGACCGGCTGCGTGCTGAACACCTGCGTGTAGTTCTCGAAGGTGGGCCGGGTCGGGAAGAGCGAGAACGTGCCGCTCTGCGACTGACCGCCAGGGGTGAGCGCGGAGACGACCATCCAGTACAGCGGGAAGACCATCAGGATCGCCAACGCGGTGAGTGCGGCGACGAGCACCCAGCGGCCCGGGCGCGGCTTCCGCCGCGCGGCGGTCGGACGGGAGGCGCGGGTCGACCCCGCAACGGACAGTGCCATCAGATGGCCTCCTCAGCCTTCTTGTTGGCCCGCTGCCGGAGCAGCGTGAACACGAGCAGGATCGCGACGAGCACCAGCCCGAGCGCCGCGGCGTACCCCATCCGCGCGTCGATGAACGCGGACCGGAACACGTACTGGATGAGCACCGTGGTGGAGAAGCCGGGGCCGCCGCCGGTCATCACGTAGATGACGTCGAACGCCTGCAGCGAGAACACCACGTTGAGGATGAGCAGGATCGACGTCGTCGGTCGCAGGAGCGGCCACGTGATCGTCCGGAACCGCACCCACCGCGAGGCACCGTCGATCGCGGCTGCCTCCTTGAGCTCGGCGGGCACGGACTGCAGCGCACCGAGGTAGATCACCATGCAGAACCCGATCCGGGTCCACACGACGACGATCACCAGGGTCGCCATCGCCCAGCCGGGCGCGGTCAGCCAGGGCACGCGGCCGAGACCGAGCGCCTCGAGCAGGTTGTTCACGACGCCGTAGTCGCCGTTGAAGATCCACGACATGATGACGCCGACCACGACGCCGGCGGCGACCATCGGCACGAAGAAGAGCGCACGGAACACCGAACGCCCGGGCAGCGGTCGGTTCAGCGCCACCGCCAGGGCGAGGCCGATCGCCATCGCGGTCGGGACGGTCCCGATCGTGAAGACGAGCGTGTTCCGCAGCGCCGTCCCGATCAACGGGTCGGAGCCCATGTCGACGAAGTTCTTCCCGCCGACCCAGGTGCCGTCGCCGAGCGAGGTGCTCGAGTCCTGGAAGCTCAGGGCGATCGCGGTCACGATCGGGATGAGCGAGAAGCCGAGGAACAGCAGTGCCGCGGGGCCGACGAACACCCAGGGGACGAACCGGCCCTGGCGTCGTCGTGCGGCACCACCGGCGGGGAGCCCACCGGTGGGCGGGGCGGTCGACGCCGTGGTCCGGACCGGCGCGGTCTCAGTTCGCAGTGACACTGCGCATCGCCTCCATCATCTGGCTCGAGGCCTCCTTCGGGCTGAGCTGCCCGAGCAGGCACAGGTCGAGGTAGTCGGCGAACACCGCGTTGAGCGACGAGAAGTACTGCCCGCTCTCGGCCTTCACCATCGACAGCGGGATGGTCGACCCCTGGTCGATGAACCGCTGCATGGTGTCCGAGTTCGCGGCGTACCCGATGTCCGCCGCGTCGAGGGACTCGCGGGCGGGCAGCCAGTTGCCGTCGTGGCAGAACTGCTGCATCTTCGGCCGCGAGGTGATCATCGCGACGAGTTCGGCTGCGAGCTCGGGGTGCTTGCTCGACTTCGTGACGGCGAGGGCGTTGCCGCCGAGGTCACTCGCCTCACCGACGTTCCGGATCATCGGCGCCGTGCCCCAGTTGTCCCGCATGTCGGTGTCGAGCTGCACGATCGACTCCGGGTTGTTGAGCATCATGCCGATCTGCCCGGTCAGGAACAGGTTGCGGGAGACGTCCCCGCCGCCGCTCTTCGACAGGTTGCCGGTGGTGGCGAGGCCGTCGGCGTACCACTTGCGTCCGAAGGCCAGGGCGTCGATCGCCTCGGGGGTGTCCATCGAGGGGGTGGCACCGTCCTCGCCGAGGAACGCGCCCCCGTTCTGGTAGACGAACGGCAGCCACCGGTAGGCGGTCTCCGGCGCGGACCAGCCGTACCCGAACGCGTACTTGCCGGTGACCTGCTTGACCTCCTTCGCGACGTCGAGGAACTCGTCCCACGTCCACGCGTCCGCGAGGCGCTCCGGCGGGGTGACCCCGATCCGGTCCATGACCTCGCGGTTGTAGTAGGTGATGAAGTTGTCGGTGTGCTGGAAGACGCCGTACACACCGTCGTCCCGGGCACCGATCGCCCAGAACGGCGTGCTGTAGTCCTGCTGGTAGTCCTTCGGGATCGAGCTGGAGATGTCGACGAGGCTGCCGTTCGCGGCGTACCGGCCGATCTGCTGCGGGGTGATCCGGATGACGTCGGGCGCGAGGTCCGCGGCGAGCCGGGTGATGAACCACTGGTGGAACTGGCCCGTGGTGACCTCGACGGCGACGCTGGTGCCGGGGTGCGCCGCGACGAACTCGTCGGCGATCTGCTGGTAGCTCGTGATGTCGGTCGGGATGTTCCAGGTCGACAGGCGGATGTGCTTCGTGCCGCCGTGGGCAGCGGTGCCCTGGCCGGCGCAGGCGGCGAGTGCGCCGGCCATCGAGATGCCGGCCAGCGCGAGGAACCCGCGTCGGGCCAGGTGGGTGGGTGGTCTGGTCGGCATGGTCCTCTCCTTCGAGGTCGTGGTGCCGTGGTGGTCCAGGAGGCGCGGTGCACGTCCCGGGGTCCGGGTGCGTCCGTGACGGGGCCGGGTCGCGCGGTGGACCCGGCCCCGTCGGCGGACGGGGCGGTCAGACGAGGGCGGGTCGCGCCTCCTGGACGGCACCCTGCTCGGCCGGTGCCGCGGTCGCCGGACGCAGCGACTCCGGGAGCAGCGCGGTGTGCGCGTGCAGCAGCTCGTCGGTCATCTCGGCGATCCGGTCGAGCGTCAGGTGCGCCGCGGTGAGGGGGTCGAGCGCGACCGCGTGGTGGACGTGCTCGACGCTGCCGGTCAGCGCCGCGCGGACCGCCAGCGTCTGCACGTTCGTGTTCGTCCGGTTGATCGCCGCGAGCTGCGGGGGGAGTTCGCCGAACGAGATCGGGGTGACCCCGTTGCCGTCAGCCAGGCAGGCGACCTCGACGCAGGCGTCCGACGGCAGGTTGGCGATCACGCCGGTGCGGTTCGGGACGTTGCCGTAGACCACCGCGGGGACGCCGGTGACGATCGCGTTGACGATGCTCGCGCCGTACTCGACCGACGGGGACAGGTCGGCCTTGAGCTTCTCGAGCTGCTGGTCGACGTCGCCCTGCTCGTCGTGGGCGAGGCAGATCTCGTAGTAGTCCCAGCGCTCCGGGATGTACTCGAGCACCGTCTCCGGGTCCTTGCGGAAGTACGGCACGTACTCGCTCGCGTGGTGGCTCGACTCGGTCTCGAAGTAGCCGAACGACCGCATCAGCTGCGTGCGGACCTGCTCGTTGCCGCCCTCGTAGTTGCTCGCCGCCGCAGCCGCCTCGCTGTGGTCGCCGTCGTCGTCGTGCAGGTCGGCCGCCGCGACGCCGCGCCGGTGCTTCGCGGTCATCACCTCGCGGAGGCGCGGGTACAGGTCCTCGCCGTTCCGCCGCGTGAACTCGAGGATCCAGGCTTGGTGGTTGATGCCGGCGCTGACGTACTCGACCTCGTCGTACGGCACGTCGAGGGTCCGGGCGAGCATGCGCGTGGTGCCCTGCACGCTGTGGCAGAGGCCGACCGTGCGCAGGCCCTTCGCGTTGAGGAACGCCGTGGCCATCGCCATCGGGTTCGCGTAGTTGATGAACTGGGCGTCCGGGCAGAGCTCGAGCGCGTCGCGGGCGATGTCCTCGTAGGCGCGCACGGAGCGCAGGAAGCGGAACACGCCGCCGGGTCCCACGGTGTCGCCGACGGCCTGGTCGATGCCGTACTTCCGGGGGATCTCCACGTCCCACTTGTACGACTCCACGCCGCCGACCTGGAACGTGATGATGACGACGTCCGCGCCCGCGAGGGCCTCGCGGCGGTCGGTGGTCTCGAGGACCTCGGTGCCGAGGCCGTGGTGGGCGACGAGCTCGCGGGCAGCGCTCGCGGTGCGGGCGACCCTGCCCGCGTCGAGGTCCATGAGGTGCAGCGTCGCGCCCTGCAGTGCGGGGAAGGAGACGAGGTCGCCGATGAGGCGGAACGGGAAGACGAAGCCGCCGGCGCCGATGATGGTGATCTTGGTCATGCAACGACGGTAGGAAGCGGGGGCGGGTGCGGGCCTCCGGCTTCGGACGGCGGGGTTCCAGGATCCTCGGATGGGCGCCCTCGGGTCGCTGTCGGGCCCGCGGGTCGCTGTCGTAGGCTCGCGGTGTGCTCGACGTGGAGACGATGGAAGCGGCGTACTGGAGCCACCGTGGCCCGGCGCCGCTCATGCCGTCGTCCCACCGGCACGACGACCTCGAGATCAACCTCGTGCTCGACGGGCACCTCGACTACCGCTTCGGCGGCGCCCCGGTCAGCGTGCACGCCGGCGAGATCGCGCTCTTCTGGGGCTGGACCCCGCACCAGCTCGTCGGCGACGGGACGGGGACCGGGGAGTTCCGATGGGTGCACATCCCGCTCGGCGAGGTGCTCCCATGGGGGCTGCCCGACCACGACCTCGGCGCGATGCTGCTCAATCGGCCGGTCGTCGTGCCGACCGAGGCCGCCGGTCGTGACGTCGAGTCGATGCTCGGCTCGTGGCAGCGGGACTTCGCGGACGAGGGCGCCGAGACCATCGCGAACCTCGAGGCCCAGGCGCTCGTCCGACGGCTGCTGCGGCACCACCGGGACGCCGTCGACCTCCGCCCGGGCGGCGGGCACGGCACCGCGGACGCCATGCACCGGGTGATCGACATGGTGCGGTTCGTGGTCGACCGGTTCCGTGAGCCGATCGAGGTGGCCGACGTGGCCGCGGCGGCGCACCTGCACCCGCACTACGCGATGTCGGTGTTCCGCCAGGACGTCGGGACGACCATCCTCGAGTACCTCACCCGGTGCCGGGTGGCCGAGGCACAGCGGTTGCTCGCGACGACCTCGATGACGACGTCGGAGATCGCGCACGCAGCGGGGTTCGGGTCGCAGTCGAGCTTCTACGCGCACTTCGCCCGGGCGTGCGGCGGGCCGCCGGGGGAGTACCGGGCGCGGTCGCGCTGACGGCGGGCTCGCTCGGGCGCGAGTTTTCGCGCTGACCGACACTTCACGGCGCCCCGATCCCGTGAACTGTCGCGCAGCGCGAAATCCCGGTCCGAGGGCGCGGCGGTCAGTTGATGATCTCGCCCCGCTCGTCCGCGCGCAGCGCCGCCAGCCGATCGCGCCACGCCTGGAGTGCCTCCGGCGTCAACCGCGGCCAGCCCGTCACCTCGCCGGTGATCCGGACCGGCGCCGTGCTGCGGTAGGAGCGCGTCGGGTTGCCCGGGAACTTCTTGTCCGTCACGTTCGGGTCGTCCTCGAAGGCGCCGGTCGGCTCGACCTCGTACACGCGGGGGAGCCCGTCGCCCGCCGCGAGCTCGGCCGCGAGCCCGGCGCCGTCCCGGAGCGCGGTGAAGTACACGTGGTTCATCACGACCTCGGGCCGGTAGTTCGAGCGGAACCCGGCGGTCAGCAGGTCGCCGACGTGCAGGTCCGCCTTGGTCCCGTGGAAGAACGGCCCGTCGTCCAGTGCGTCGCTCACGGCGTCAGGCTAGCCCCGGCGCCGGCTGCGGCGGCACGTCAGGCAGCGGTGACCTCGACGCGCCGGACGCTCCGGGTCGACGCGGCGACGGCGGTGGCGAGCACGATCACGACCGCGCACCCGACGAGGGTCGCCGGGGTGCCGACCACCCCCGCGAGGGGTCCGACGAGCGCCTCGCCGAGCGGCACGGCGACGAACGACCCGACCATGTCGTACGAGTACACCCGCGAGAGCAGCTCCCGCGGCACGTTCGTCTGCAGGGCGTGGTCCCAGGCGATGGAGAACAGTTCGAGGGCCGTGCCGCCGAGCAGGAACGCGACGAGGAGCACGGGGAGGGTCGGCACGAGTCCGAGCGCCGCTGCGGGCACAGCGGTCACCGCCATCGTCGCGACCCCGATGCCGAGCGCTCGCCGGGGCCGCCACCGCAGTGCCACGACCGCGCCGAGCGCGAGCCCGACGGTCTGCGCGGACACCACGAGCCCCCAGGCGGCTCGCCCGAAGGACCCGTCGGCCACCACGGGGCCGAGCACGGTCGTCGCACCGACGAAGGCGGCGTTCAGGACGGTGAACTGCGCCACCACGGTCCAGACCCACCGGCGCCGGGTGAACTCCGCCCAGCCGTCCCGGAGGTCGGCGAGCACGGACGTCGGCTCGGCGTCGACGTCCCGCACGCGTCTCGGCAGCCGGATCCGTGTGAAGAGCAGCGCGGCGAGCGCGAACCCCGCCGCGTCGATCGCCAGCCCCCAGCCGGCACCGACGACCGCGACGACCGCCGCACCCGCCGACGCACCGACGATGGTGCCGCCGTTCAGCGCGAGCCGGATCACCGCGTTGGCGGGGCGGAGTTCCGTCGCCGGGACGGCCTCGGGCACCATGGCCGCGGTCGTCGGCAGGCTCACCGCGGCGACCGCGCCGTTCAGGATGCTCAACAGGACGAGCAGCGGGACGGTGGCGTTGCCGGTCAGGACGAGCACGGCGATCGTCGCCTGGGTGGCCGCGGCCGCGAGCGACGTGACCACGAGCAGCACGTCACGGGGCAGCCGGTCGGCCAGCACGCCGCCGAAGAGCAGGACGGCGACGTTCGCCACCGATCGCGCCGCCACCACGAGACCGAGGTCGACGGGGGAGCCGGTCAGGTCGAGGACCGCGAACGCGAGGGCGATGGGTGCGACCGCGTTCCCGACGATGCTCACCGTCCGGGCGGTGACGAGCCACCGGAACGGGGCGTGCCGGAGCGGCCCGGTGCCCCTCGGCGTCCTCACGGTCGCCGCAGCGGGAACATCGAGACCGTCATCGAGACCGGTACCGTTCCCGGGGTCCGCGGTGGTCGGGCCGCGGCGTGCAGGAGAGCGGCCGCGTCGCCGACGTGCTGCACCACGCGGCGCCACGTCTCCGGTCCGACCCAGAGCTCGGCGTCGGTCGAGGTCGACGGACCGGTCGCGCGGTCGTCGGTGCGCCGGAGGAGCTCCTGGACCAGGGCCTCGACGTACACACGCTGGTCGTCCGCGGGGACGACTTCCGGAGCGGCACCCTCGTCGCCGTCGTCGAGCCGGAAGCGCCGTGCCGACGACTCGTGCCGGTACCGCTTCGCGTCGCCGCCCCGGAGCCGCACGGTCTCGACGACCCGCACGAGCCCGGCGCGTTCGAGCACCCGCAGGTGGTAGCTCGCCGCGGCCTGGGAGACGCCGAGCTCTCGACCGGCCTCGGCAGCGCTCATCGCCGCACCCGTGACGAGCGACAGCAGTCGCAGGCGGACGGGGTGCGCGGTCGCCCGGAGGCTCTCGATGGTGGACACGGAGGCCATCGTGGTCGGACACGAGGCGACCGTCAAACGGGTCTTTGGGGGTCGCGCGCCGAGCCGAGGTCGCGCCCAGGTCCCCCGAGCGGTCCACCCCATCTCCCCCTCAGGGTGGACGCGGCCGACTCCCAGGTCCCCGTAGCGTGGCCGCCGTGATCGAAGTCGAGCACCTCACCAAACAGTACGGTCCGAAGACCGCCGTCGACGACGTCTCGTTCGTCGTGCGGCCGGGCAGCGTGACCGGCTTCCTCGGGCCGAACGGCGCCGGGAAGTCCACCACGATGCGCATGATCATGGGGCTCGACCGCCCCACGGCCGGGCGGGCGATCGTGAACGGGCAGCCGTACACGTCCTTCCGCGACCCACTCCGGCAGGTCGGGGCGCTCCTCGAGGCCAAGGCCGTCCACCAGGGCCGCAGCGCCTACAACCACCTCCTCTCGCTCGCGGCGACCCACGGGATCCCGAAGTCCCGCGTGCACGAGGTCATCGACATGACCGGCCTCGACTCCGTCGCGAAGAAGCGCGTCGGCGGGTTCTCGCTCGGTATGGGGCAGCGACTCGGCATCGCCGCGGCACTGCTCGGCGACCCGAAGACCCTCATCCTCGACGAGCCGGTCAACGGCCTCGACCCGGACGGCGTGCTCTGGGTGCGGCAGCTCGCCAGGCGGATGGCCGCCGACGGGCGCACCGTGTTCCTGTCCAGCCACCTCATGAGCGAGATGGCGCAGACGGCCGACCGCGTCGTCGTCCTCGGCCGTGGCCGGGTGCTCGCCGACGCCCCCATCCAGGAGTTCGTCGCCGCGGGCGGCGGCACCGGCGGCAGCCGCGTCGTCGTCCGGACGCCGGCGCCTGACCAACTGTTCCAGGCGATCGGCCCGAACGCGTCAGTGACCCCGCGCGAGGACGGCACCTTCATGGTGGTCGGCCCGGACGCCACCACGGTCGGGAACATCGCCGCACAGGTCGGCGTCCCGCTGCACGAGCTCACACCCGTGGGCGCCAGCCTCGAAGAGGCCTACATGGCGCTCACCCGCGACGACGTCGAGTACCGATCGGAGGGCACCCGATGACCGCCACGACCCTGCCGCCCACGATCGGGCTCGGCTTCGGCCGGCTCGTTCGCAGCGAGTGGATCAAGCTCCGCAGCATCCGCTCCACGATCTGGTGCCTGGCGATCCTCGTCGTGGTCACGATCGCGATGGCGGTCCTCATCGGCAACGCCCTCGACGTCGGCACGCCCGTCGCCCAGGACTCCGCGAACGGCACCCTCGTCACGATCAACACCGCCAGTGTCTCCCTGACGGCACTCGTCGTCGCGGTGCTCGGCGTGCTGATCATCACGGGGGAGTACGGCACCGGCCAGGTCCGCTCGACCTTCACCGCCGACCCCCGCCGGACGGGTGTGATCCTCGCGAAGGCCTCGGTCCTCGCGGTCACCACCTTCGTCGTCAGCGCGGTGTCGATCTGGATCGGGGTGTTCGCCTCGGCAGCCCTGCAGGCGGGCAAGGGCGTGCACGCCGACCTCGCCGATCCGTCGGTGTTCATGCCGCTGCTCGGCGCCTCGGTGTACGTCACGCTCCTCGCCCTGCTCGCGTACGGCATCGGACTCCTCGTCCGGTCGAGCGCCGGCGGGATCGCGATCACCCTCGGGCTCCTGCTCGTCGTCCCGATCGTGCTGTCGCTCATCGCGAGCGTGCTGCAGGCGCAGTGGCTCCTCGACGTCACGAAGTTCCTGCCCGACCAGGCCGGGATGCAGCTGTTCACCTACTCGGCCGGCGACGCCGCGCCGCAGGAGGGCATCGTCCTGAACGGCTGGGGCGGCTTCGGCGTGCTCGCGGCCGAGGTGGCCGTGGTTGGCGCACTCGCACTCGTGGTGGCACGCCGACGCGACGTCTGACGCCACCATCCCCCGGACGGGAGGCGCGGTGCCAGCTGGCGCCGCGCCTCCAGTTCCGTAGGCTCGCACCGTGCACCGTCCCCACCTCCTCGTCCCGCCGCTCGCCGTCCTGCTCCTGCTGGCCGGCTGCACGGCGACGCCGACGGTCGACGAGGAGGCGCTCGCCGACTGGCGGAGCGCGCAGGAGGCGGCGACCGAGACCGACCCGGACGTCCTCGGCGTGCTGACCGCGGACATCCAACCCGGCGACGAGGACCCGTCCGAGGTCGGGACCGGCGTCACACTGCGGTTCCCGGCCGCGAAGGAGATCGACCACCTCGAGTTCTCGTGCTTCGGCAACGGGCACATGCGGGGGATCGTCCGCATCGAGTCCCGGGGCGGATCCGGCGACTTCACCGTCGACCCCGTGGCCTGCCGGGACAGCCCGAACCCGATCCGTCTGACGCGGCTCGCGAGCACGGACGTCGACTCCGTCGCGTTCAACGGCTTCGACAGCGACCGGTCGAGCGCGTGGCGGCTGGTCATCGTCGGGACGGCACCGTCCGCCGGCTGATCAGCGCCGGAGGTCGTACCGGTGCAGCGTCACCCCGTTGTCCCACCGCTGCTGCTCGAGCAGGTCGAGGACCAACGGCGGTCGCACACCCGACGGCGGCGGGTCGAACAGCGGACGCCCACGCCCGAGGACGGCCGGGTGCGTGAAGACCATCAGCTCGTCGAGGAGTCCGGCGTCGAGCAGCTGCGTCGCGATGCTCGGACCGCCGACACCGACGTCGCCCTCGGACTCGGCGCGGATGCGGGCGAGCTCGTCGATCGCGTCCTCGTCGCGGCCGATGATCCGCGTGTTGTGGTCCGCCGCCGTCCGCGACCGGGAGACCAGGACCTTCGGCTGCTCGGTCCAGATCTCGCCGTACTCGCGCATGTACGCGGGCAGGGACTCGTCGGTGCGGGCGTCGGGCCAGAACGGGTCCATCATGTCGTGGACGATGCGGCCCTCGACGGACAGCGTCATCGCCCGGGCGCGGCGGTTGAACTCGCGGTGCACGGTCTCGTCGATCCGGATCCACTCCGGTCCCTCGACGCCGCTGTGCTCACCGGCCTCGGTCTCGACGAAGCCGTCGAGCGAGGCGTTGATCCAGTACACGAACCGTGCGGGCATCTCGCGACTCCTTCGTCGGACGGGCCGGTGGACGTGAGCGTACGCTCGCGCTCGTCCGCACGCTCCTCGACGACGAGAGCAGGTCCATCGTGCGCCGGTCACTCAGAGCAGTCCTCGCGATCGCGACGGTCGCGGGACTCGCGACCACGTTCCTCCAGGTCGGTACCGGCGGTGCGCCCGCCGTCGCCGCGGAGACCACGTCCGCACGGGGCGGTGCCGCGCCGACCCACCAGAACCCGATGACGCTCACGCTGCCGGACGGCCAGACCGCGGCGAGCTGCGCCGACCCGACCGTCGTGCGCGGGGTGGGACGCGACCGGAACTGGTACCTCTACTGCACGACCGACGCCCTCACGGCGACGGAGCAGAACCCGGACGGGTCGCTCGTGCAGCACGGGGTCCCGACGTACCGGTCGACCGACCTGACGCACTGGACGTACGTCGACGATGCCTTCCCCACGAAGCCGGCCTGGGTGGGCGACGCGAACGGCATCTGGGCGCCGGACGTCGTGTACCGCGCCGGGACGCACGGGCGCCCGGGCACCTGGTACCTCTACTACGCGGCGTCGGACACCCCCAGCGGCACGGCACCGACCGGCGGCGGATCGGCCGTCGGCGTCGCGACGAGCCCGGGCCCGACCGGACCGTGGACGGACTCCGGCGGACCCGTCGTGGCACCGCAGGCGGCACCGAACGGCACCGGGCAGCGGTGGGAGTTCGACCCCGAGGTCATCACCGACCGCGGCAGCACGTACCTGTACTTCGGCAGCTACTTCGGCGGGGTGAACGTCCGCCGGCTGAGCAGCGACGGCCTGCGCTCGATCCCCTCGACCGAGCGGCAGATCGCGATCGACAACCGCTACGAGGGCACGTACCTGATGCGGCACGACGGCTGGTGGTACTTCATGGGGTCCGCGACGAACTGCTGCAACGGCGCCCTGACCGGGTACGGCGTGTTCGTCGCCCGGTCGCGCAGCCCGCTCGGCCCGTTCACCGACCAGGACGGCGTGCGGATCACGAGCACCCGGGTGGGTGGCACGCCCCTGCTCGCCCAGAACGGCAACCGCTGGGTCGGCACCGGGCACAACACGGTCGTCACCGACCTCGCCGGACAGGACTGGATCGTCTACCACGCCGTCGACCGGGACGACCCGTACTACGCGGGCCAGGGCACCTACACGAAGCGGCCCGTGCTCATCGACCCGCTCGACTGGGTGCACGGCTGGCCCGTGGTCCGCGGCGGAGCCGGCCCCTCGGACGGCGTGCAACCGGGGCCGGTGGCGCAGCCCGGTCAACGGGCGACGTACCGCGCCACCGCCGCACCGGTCGACGTGCCCGGTCGGACGATCCGTGCGCTGTCCACCGACTTCGACGGGACGACCCTGCGGCCGGCGCTCCGCTGGACCCGTGAGCCCGATGCCTCCACGTGGACGGTCGCCGGGGGTGCCTTCCGGTGGCGGACGCAGGACGCCGACATCCACCCGCCGCAGACACCGCTCGCCTCGGTCCTGTCCGAACCGGCTCCCCGGGGCGACTGGGTGGCCGAGACCACCGTCGCGGTCGACACCCCGGCGACCGGCGACGGCGTGAACTACGTGCAGGGCGGGCTCATCGTGTACGGGAGCGACAGCGACTACGTCCGCCTGACCTCGAACTCGATCTTCGACACCCGGCAGACGGAGTTCGGCAAGCAGGTCTCCGGGCAGCCGGCCGGTGCCCCGACCTACGGGAACATGGTCGTCGGGCCGGTCGGGGACACCACCACGCTGCGGATCGTGCACCGGTTCGTGGCCGGGGAGCACCGCTACACCGCGTACACCAGTGTCGACGGACGGCACTTCGTGCGCGGCGGGACGTGGACGGCGGACCTCGGGGCGGAGCCGCGGATCGGGCTGATCTCGCTCGGCGGTACGGGCTTCACGAGCACCTTCGACGACCTGCGGGTGAGCACGGTGGCGACGGGCCGCTGAGCGCGTCGACGGAACACGATCCCCGCCGGGATGCGAAGATGCATCGTTGCCTGCCGGAACCGAGAACGAGGGTCAGATGAGTCCGACCGAGGACACCGCGTCCACGGCCCCACTGCTCGACGGGCGGTACCGGCTCGAACACGCCATCGGCCAGGGCGGCATGTCCGTCGTGTACCGCGGGGTCGACGAGAGCCTCCACCGGCCCGTCGCCGTGAAGGTGTTCCACGCCGGCACCGTCGACGTCGCCCGGCAGGAGGCCGAGCTCGGCGTCCTGGCGTCCCTCGAGCACCACAACCTCGTGAGCCTGCTCGACACCGGCGTCGTCACCGGCCACGACGGCACCCGCCAGCGGTACCTCGTGATGGCGCTGGTCGCCGGACAGGACCTCGAGGACCGGCTCTCCGTCGGCCCGCTCGCCTCCCGCCACATCGCCGAGATCGGCTACGACATGGCCGAGGCGCTGCACTACATCCACAGCCACGGCGTCGTGCACCGCGACATCAAGCCGTCGAACATCCTGCTCGTCGACTACGGCAACGACTCCGACCGGGCACGCGCCCGGTTGACCGACTTCGGCATCGCGCTCGCCGCCGGTGTCGAGCGGCTGACGGCCGACGGCGTGACCACCGGGACCGCCGCCTACCTCAGCCCCGAGCAGGCGCGGGGCGGCGAGGTCGGTCCACCGAGCGACGTCTACTCGCTCGGGCTCGTGCTGCTGCAGTGCTTCACCCGCCGTCGGGAGTTCCCGGGGTCGCTCGTCGAGTCCGCGGTCGCGCGGTTGTCCCGCGACCCGGTGCTGCCCGAGCCGCTGCCCGAGCACTGGAAGGTCCTGCTCCGGGCGATGACCGCGCAGGACCCGGCAGCGCGCCCGGCCGGTGCCGATCTCGTGACCATGCTCCGCGACGTCGTCATCGCGGAGACCACCGCCGCCGACCACGTCGTCGAGACGACGTCCGCGGCCCAGCCGGCAGGCGACGCCGACCGTGCCCGCCCGGCGACGCTCGACAGCCTGCCCGAACAGGCGCTGCAGCGCACGACGGCGATGGCCGCGCGGCTGTTCGACGCCCCGATCGCCCTGGTCGAGGTGCTCGACGAGGACCGTGCCTGGTCACAGTCGTACATCGCTCCCGGTGTCGACGACGCGGCGCGCCACATCAACTTCCGCAACGGGTTCGCCCCGGTGCCGGTGCCCGTCGTGATCCCGGACGGCCAGACGCACCCCGAGATGCAGCACAGCCCGCTCGTCACCGGCCCGCTCGGCATCCGGTTCTACGTCAGCGTCCCGCTGGTGAAGCACGACGGCACCCCGATCGGCACGCTCGCGGTGCTCGACACGAAGCCGCGCCAGACGACCGGGGCGGACCTCGCGAACCTGCACGACCTCGCCGCGCTCGCCGTCACCCAGCTCGAGATCCGTCAGGAGTCGCTCCGCACGACGAGCGACGCGCTGCCGCTGGCACCCTGACGGGTGGTCGCGGTCAGGAGTCGGTGAGGGCTGCCGCGTAGGCCCGGACCGACCGGTGGTACCGGGGGAGCGTCGGCTCCACCGCCTCGATCGCGACCCGGAGCGCCTCGTCGTGGCGACCGGCACTGTGCAGCGCGAGTGCGAGGAACACCTTCGGCGCTGCGCCGGTCGCCGGGTGCTCGGGGGCGTCGCGGAGCATCGTGATCGCCTCGTCGACCCGGCCGAGGTTGCGGAGCGTCGAGGCGTGCTGGACGACCATCTGCGCCGCCCTCGTCGGGTCCACGGCGTCGAGCCCGGCTGCCGTCGCGGCCGTGTAGTGGACGTCGGCCTCGGCTTCGTGGCCGCCGGAGTCGTTCGCCCCGCCGAGCTCGAACGCGCCCAGCGCCGGGTGGGGTGCGGCGTCGGCGAGGACCCGCATGCGGTCGATGCGCTCCTGGTCATCGATGGTGTCGTCGGCCCAGAGTGCGGCGACGCGGGCTTCCCAGTCCTCGGTGCTCATCCCACCAGCGTATTGGCGGACCGGTCCGGGCCGTGCTCGCCCGGGCCGTGCTCGCCCGGGCCGTGCCGGACCGGGCCGTCCGCGACCGTCGCCCGGAACGACCGGACGAGGGGCACCCCCGGGTGTACGAGCGTCGGGGTGCGCCAGGCGAGCGCCGAGCCGACCGCGGGGTATTCGGCGGCGCGGACGAACCACGGGTCGTCGTGGTCGAGGGCCTCGAACCGGATCGTGGCGCCGACGCCCTCGAACGTCGCCGACCACTCGACCCACGGCGCGACCGACCCGTGCACCGCGTCCTCGCCACGGGCCGTCGCCGTCCGGACCGCGATGTCGGCGCACGGCGGGAAGCGCCAGGTGAAGCCGCCGTACCCGGCCCCGATCCGACCGTTGCTGCCCGGGCCGCCGAGCCGGACGACCGCGTCCCCGGGCACGCGGAACGACGACGACCACGTGAGCTCCCACCCGGTGTCGACCGCCCGCCAGGCGAGGGCCCGGTCCTCGTGCAGGGCGACGTGGCCGTCGGGACCGCGCCAGACGACCTCCTGCCGCAGGGAGGGGCCGTGGTGCTCGGCGTGCACGACCGTGGCGCTGCCGTGGTCGTCGCGCCAGACGTAGCCTTCGCCGTGGACGTACGTCCGTCCGCCCCAGCAGTTCACGCCGTCGAGGTCGGGGATCGCGAACCCGACGCCGCAGTGCCAGTCGTGGTCCGGCGGGTGGTGGGCGCTCACGACCGTGCCGCCGAGGGTCCGCACCGGGTGCAGGTACGGGCGGGGCGACGACGTCGGGATCGTCCCCGCGCCGTCGAGGACCGACGCGACCGCGACGCCGTCGACGACGAGCTCGTCGAGCACCTCGTCGCGGTCCGCGTGCGCCCAGGGTGCGCCGACCTCGGAGAACAGTGCGCCCTGGTCCGCCGCGCGGTCGACGACCGCCTCGACGTCCGTGACGAGCGGCCGACGCGCGGGCCCCTCGCCGTCCCACGTCACCCACGGGTGGTCGATCTGCACCGGTTCGGTCGCCCGCACGGCTTCGAGCACCTCGACGAACGCGCCGGTCGACACGAGCGGCACGAGCAGCGCGTCGCCGCGGGACCGGTGGGCGAGCAGGTTCTCGAGCAGGTCGGTGCGCCCGAGTCCGTGGGTCACCCCGTCGGTCGTGACCTCGTCGGTCGTGTACCCGAGGACCGCGCTCCCGGTCGTGCCGCGGACCCGCACGCTCGGGAGGACCTCGGTCGGCCCGCACAGGGTGAGCGCCGCGGTCGCCTCGCGTCCGGCGGTCGTCGTGACCCGGACGGCCGAGGTGTCGTCGCCCTCGATCGCGTTCGCCCGGTACAGCTCGACCTCGACGCGCGCCACCTCGTCGGCTCGACGGCAGCCGACGAGCGCGAGGGCCGTCGCCACGGCGTGGGCGAGCGGGTTCGTGACGACGCCGTCGAGGACGTCGACCCCGTCCACCCGGCGGCGGCCGGCCCAGGCGGAGCGGTCCCAGTACGCCTGGTCGCGCGTCCAGGTGCCGACGGCCGCGGCGGACCGGACGGTCCCGACGAGCGACCCGTCACGGAGTGCGGGCAGCGCGTGCGACCCGAGGCTCTGGAACCCCACCTGGACCACGCGCCCGCTGCGTCGTTCGGCGTCGAGCAAGGTCGCCAGGTCCGCGCGGCTCGTGACCGGCGGCTTCTCGAGGAGGACGTCGGCGCCGCTCCCGAGGGCGGCGAGGGCGAGGGGGAGGTGCGCGGCGATCGGGGCGGCGACCACGACGACGTCGACCGGGCCGGTCGCGCGGGCTGCGGCGACGTCGTGGACGACCGGCACCCCGCCGTCCTGGTCGGTGTCGAGGGTCGGGTCGACGACGGCCGTCAGCGTGCAGGCCCCGAGGCCGACGAGCCGGTCGATGGTCGCCCGGTGGTGCAGGCCGTAGCCGCGCGCGCCGACGAGGACGATGCCGGGAGGCGCGGTGCGGCTCGGGTCTCCGGCCGCCGGACGCTCCGTGGTCACGACCCCACCGACGGGGTGCCGATCACGACACGGGTCCGGCCCGGCGCGCGTCCGGTGACGTGGACGTGCGAGCCCGCCGGCCGGTCCGTCCCGCCGAGGAACGCGTAGTCCTGGCCGGGCGCGTAGAACGCCGGTTGCGCGGGGCCCGAGCCGTTGCCCGGCCCGAACGTCACGGTGTCGGTGCCGACGCGGTACGAAGCGGTCCCGGTGACGAGGACGCGTTCGGCGGTGGCGGCATCGGTGCTCACACCGGAGAACGTACCCCCGTCGCGGAACGTCAGCTGGAGCGACCACGGGACGTCGGCCCCAGCGGTCTCGATGTCGAGCGTGACCGTGTCGGCAGTCAGGGCGACGTCGACCGTCGTCGTGAGCGCCACCTCGTCGGCGGTCCGGCTGCCGAACGCCATCGACGCCGAGAACCGCCCCTCGTCGGCGAGCGCGTAGTCGCCGTCGGCCCGCCGGTGCTCGGGTGCGAGCGGCTGGTGGTAGCCGGCCGACACGCGTTCGGTCAGCCGGAACCGGCCGGCGCCGAGGTCCTCGAGCCTCGTCGGGCGGAACGGGCCGAGGCCGAAGAACTCCCGCGAGAGCCGGACGTCGGTGAGGACGACGGCGCCGGCGAGTACCCGCAGGAACGTCGGGCTGTTCGCGAGCCCGGAGCGGACGTGTCCGGCCGCCGGGACGTCCGAGCCGGCGAAGAGCACGACGTCGCGGTCGGCCTCGCGGACGTGGACGAGCCGTGCCGCCCGGAACGTCGAGGTGCCCCGGGGGAGTGGCGCGCCCGCCGGCAGCGGCCGCTCGAGCACCGGGTCGGTCATCGCCCGTGCGGCCATCGCGCCGGGCTGCCAGGTGTCGGCGACCGCTGCCCGGGCGGCGACGGCGGCGAGGTCGGCTCGGCCGTCGAGCACCGCGACGTGCCAGAGCAGGGGTGCGAACGGTCCGATCCCGAACGGCTGCGACTGGTCCTGCCGTCGGGACTGCACGGTCTCGACGGTGTCGTCGGGCAGGAGCAGCGCGAGTGTCGCGTCGAGCGAGCGGCGCACCGGGTCGAGCAGCTCGGGCCGCCCCAGCACCGACGCCAGCACGAGGAAGGACGGGCACGAGACCGCCGCGGCGTAGTTCGGGCTGCGCTCGGACCACAGGCCGTCGGCGTCGATGTCCGGTCCCTCGGCGAGCCACTCGTCGATCCGCTCGACGAGGGCCGGGTCGGGGTGGAGCCGGTGGACGCGGGCGAGTGCGGCCGCGATCTCCCACCGGTGGTTCGGGGTGTGCACGCCACCCGTCAGCAACGCCGGGGTCGCTCGGTGCACGATCTCGTCGAGGTCGGCGGCCAGCGCCGCGGCCGTCGACACGGTCGCACGGTACGGCGCGAGGAGCTCGAGGGCGTCGCACACGTCGTTGACCGTGAACGCGGAGTCGGGTGGGGAGAGCACGTTGTCGCCGCCGACGAACGTGCCGCCGGGGGACTGCCGGGTGGCGAGGTGTCGGACCCAGCCGTGCGCGGTGGCGAGGTCGTCGTCGGTGGGGCGAGCCGCGCCTCCCGTCCGCTCGTTCCGGACCCACGCGCCGACCAGGGTGAGGGCGCGCGCCATGAGTTCGCGGTGCTGCAGCGTCTCCGGGTCGTCGGTGGCCTGCCGGAGCCGGGCCGCGTCGGCGTCGGCCGCGGTGCCGGCGAGGTCGAGGAAGCCCATCAGTCCTTGAGGCCCGCGTTGAGGTCCGCGCCGTTCACGTACTTCTGGAAGACCAGGTAGATGAGGACGAGCGGGATGATCGAGATCACCGAGGCGCCGAGCAGGACCGTCCAGTTGACGTTCTCCGCGCCGACGATGCTCTGCAGCGCGATCTGGATCGTGAACTGGTGCGGGTCGTTGAGGACGAGCAGCGGCCAGATGTAGTCGTTCCATCGCCACTGGAACGAGAAGATCGCGAGCGTCAGCATGATCGGGCGGGAGATCGGCAGCATGATCCGCCAGAAGATCCCGAACTCGCTCGCGCCGTCGATGCGGGCGGCTTCGACGAGGTCGTCCGGCACGGTGAGGAAGAACTGCCGGAACATGAAGATGCCGGTCGCGGTGATCACCGACGGCACGATGATGCCGGCGAGTGAGTCGTACATGCCGAGGTCGCGGATCACGATGAACGTCGGCGCGAGGATGACCTCGGTCGGGAGCATCGTCGTCGCGAGGATGCAGACGAAGAAGACCTTGAGCCACCTGTTGTCGTACTTCGCCAGCGCGTACCCGGTCGCCGCGCTCGCCAGCACGGTGAGGACGGTGGTGACCAGCGCGACGATCACGGTGTTGCCGAAGTAGCGGGCGAAGTCGTAGCTCGCCCAGGCCTCCGTGAAGCCGCTGACCGACCACGTCTTCGGGAACAGGGTGAGCGGGTAGGAGAACAGCTCGCCGCCGGGCTTGAACGCGCTGAGGACGAACCAGAGCACGGGGAAGCCGAACGCGATGATGAAGACCCAGAGCAGGGCGGTGGCGGCGATGGCCCTGGGGCGGGGCGGGCCGTCGAGGCGCTTGGTCCTGGTCGTGTTCTTGTTCTTGGCGTTCCCCGACGTGACGTCGGTCGCGGGTGCGCCGGAGGCGCTGGGCAGGGTGGCGGTCATCGGCGGGCCTCCGTCCGACGGTTCACGGCCAGCTGGATGAGCGCGATGGCCATGAGGATGAGCATGAGGACCATCGACGCCGCGCTCGCGTAGCCGATGTGGGCGTTCTGGAACCCGTTCGTGTAGATGTACTGCACGAGCAGGTTGTTGTCGGTGCCGGGACCGCCGCCGTTGAGGGCCTGGATCGTCGCGAACTCCTTGAAGGCGCCGAGCGACGACAGCAGGACGACGATGAACGACGTCGGTGCGATGCTCGGCAGCGTGATGTAGCGGAACTGTTGCCAGGCGCCGGCGCCGTCGAGGGACGCCGCCTCGTAGTAGGACTGCGGCACGTTCCGGATCGCGGCCACGAACAGCAGCATGTTGAAGGCGGCTCCGGCCCACGCGGTGGCGAACACCACGACGAGCAGCGACAGGTCCGCGTTCGACTGCCACGGGACGGCCTTGCCGCCGAAGGACTCGATGACGAAGTTCGCGAGCCCGAAGTTCTCGCCGAACATCCACCGCCAGATGACGCCGGTCACGATCGGCGAGATGAGCCACGGGACGAAGAAGACGATGCGGGCGACGCTCCGGCCCTTCGCCGCGGGGCTCGTGAGCATGAGCGCCATCGACAGGGAGAGCACGAAGCCGAGCGGTACCGCCACGATCGCGTAGAGGAACGTCCGGAGGAGTGCCGCGTAGAAGGTGTCGTCGGCGAACAGCTCGAAGTAGTTCTCGAGCCCGATGAACTTCGGGGCGACGACACCGTTGTAGTCGGTGAACGAGTAGCCGAGGCCGATGACCGCGGGCCACACGAAGAACACGACGAACAGCACCGCGTTGACGCTGACGAAGAGGATCGGGGCGAGGACGGGCTTGCTGACGCCGGAGCGGCGGCGCTTGGTGGTCCTCGCGGCGCCGGGCCGGCGGGGCGGCACCGGGGTGGGCACGGCGGTCTGCACGTCGCCGGCTGCGGTGGGGATGCTCACGATGATCCTCTTCGTTCGTCGCGGTGTTGCTGGGGGGAAAGACGCCGGGGTCGGGTGCGTGCACCCGACCCCGATCCGTCATCCGACGTGCTCTTCGTAGTACTTCGTGATCGTCTCGAGGGTCTTCTTGGCCGACTGCTGCCCGTTGATGAGCTTGCCGACCTCGGCGGTGGTGGGGTCGGTGCCGAGTTCCTTGCCCTCGACCGCCCACTTCGCGCTCTCCTTGGCGTAGGAGCTCGAGATCGGGTCCGCCGCGTCGATCTCCTTCTGGTAGAGCGCGAAGGAGTCCTTGGCGGCCTGCGACTCGAACGGGTAGCTGATGTCCAGCCCGGACTCCACCGGCAGGAAGCCGTTCGTCGTCACGAGCTTGGCGTAGTTCGTCGGCTCGTACATGTAGTCGATGAACTTCTTCGCCGCGGTCCCGCGGGCGTCCGAGTTCTCGAAGCCGACGATGTTGCCGCCGTAGTTGATCTCGGTGGCGTGCGTCGGGTCGGCCGGGGTCGCGGCGCTGGCCCAGTCGAAGTCGGTGATGTTCGACGCGAAGTCCGACGACTGCCAGACGCCCGAGAAGTAGGCGACGACCTGGCCGCTCTTGAACAGGGCGTTCGGGTCCTGCCCGCTCGTCCACACCGACTTCGGCATCGTGGAGTCGTCGTTCATGTCGGCGAAGTCCTGCAGCGCCGAGACGGTCTTCGAGTCGGTCGGGAAGGAGCCGTCCTTCTCCTGCTGCATGAAGTCGGTGCCCTTGGTGAACATGTAGGCGCGCAGGCGGGACGGCGAGGAGTCGAACACCAGGTCGTACTTCGCGCCGGTCTTCGCCTTCACCTGGTCGGCGGCCTGCAGGAACTCGTCCCAGGTCCAGGCCTTCGCGGGGTCCGTCGGGTAGGCGATGCCGGCCTTGTCGAACAGCGACTTGTTCACGAACAGGCCCGCCGCGGTGACGTCGGACGGGATCGAGGTGACCTTGCCGTCGTCGTCCTTCGCGATGATGTCCTTGTCGATCTTGTTCGCGTCGTCGTCCACGATCGACGCCAGGTCGACGGTCTTGCCGGTCCAGATCGGGTCGATGCCCGCGGCTCGCACGACGTCGGGCAGCGAGTTCGCCTGCGCCGACTCGCGGAGCTTCGTCTGCAGCCCGTCGTACGGCAGGTTCACGATCTTGACCGTGACGCCGGTCTTCTTCTCGTAGTCGGTCGCGAGGTCCTGGTAGCCCTTCTCCTGCGCCGTCGACGTGGAGAGCCAGAAGGTCAGCTGGTCGACCTTGCCGCCGTCGCCGGAACCGCTGCCGGAGGCGCAGCCGCTCAGGAGCGCCAGTGCGGTGATGCCGCCGGCGAGCGCGAGCATCTTCTTGGATGACTTCATCGTCACTGCTTTCGTTCGGGACCACTGGCGTCTGCCGTGGGCGAGCGTTCGGGGTGTCTCGGCCGAGGAGACAAGGTCTACACGACGCCCGGGGATTCTGGCAAGCGCTTTCCTGCAGAATGTTTGGACATTGTGACGTGACGGCTCGATCCGTTGCCGCGGCTCCGCCCCGGCGGGCGGGAAATCGCTATCCTCGCCACAGACAGCCCTCGCCACACAGCGCGGAGCCGACGGACTGGAGGCGCGACATGCCCGAACGGAGCTCGGTCACCCTGGCCGACGTGGCTGCGCGGGCAGGCGTCTCGCTCGCGACCGCGTCGCGCGCGCTCAACGGCAGCGTGCGGAAGGTCCGGCAGGAGTCGGTCGACCGCGTACACGCCGCGGCCCAGGAGCTCCGGTACACCGCCAACGTGCAGGCCCAGGCGGTCGCCCGCGGGACCACCACGACGCTCGCGCTCGTCGTGGGCGACATCGCCGATCCGTACTTCGCGGCCATCGCCGCCGGGGCCATCCGCGCCGCCGACGACGCCGGGCTCGTCGTCACGATCACGTCGACGGGAGGGGACCCGTCGCGCGAGGCGGCCGTCCTCGGCGTCGTCGCGGGGCTCCGGCCGCGGGCCGTGGTGCTCGCGGTGAGCCGTCGCCTCGGTGGTGGCGCCGAGCTGGCGTCGGCCGTCTCCGGACTCGTCGCGGCCGGCGCGGGGGTGTCGGCGCTCGTGTCCGACCTCGACGGCGCCGTGGCAGGCGTGTCGGGAGTGCAACCACTCGTGATCCGGAACCTCAGCGGTGCTGCGGCGCTCGCCGGCGGCCTGGTGGAACAGGGGCACGACTCGTTCGCGGTGCTCGCCGGGGATCCGTCGCTCGCCACCGCGCACGCGCGCTACGAGGGCTTCGTCGCGGGCCTCGCCGCCCACGGGATCCGGGTGCCCGACGACGCCGTGGTGCCGTCAGAGTTCACGCGGGACGGCGGGTACCGGGCGATGGTGTCGCTGCTCGACCGGGCTGCGGCGGGCTCGGGGGTGTTGCCGCGGTGCGTGTTCGCGGTCACGGACCTCATGGCGGTGGGGGCGGTCGCGGCGATCCGGGAGCGCGGGCTCGTCCCGGGGGTGGACGTCGGGGTCGCGGGGTTCGACGACGTGCGGATGCTCGCCGACGTCGTGCCGGCGCTGAGCACGGTGCGGTTGCCCCTCGAGGAGATCGGGGAGCGGGCGGTGCGGCGGGCCCTCGGGCTCGAGGCGGACGGCGCCATCGACGGCGAGGTCGTGCTGCGCGCGAGCACGGCGCGCTAGCGGGCCGGGCGCGCCGAGCCCGTCCCGTCGCCCGCGCCCGCGCTCGTCCTCGTCGCCCGCGCCCGTCCCCGTCGCCCGGATCGTGAGCAGAAACGGTCGGGTGCCGTGGCGCGACCCGACCATTCCTGCTCACGAAGTGGCACGGGGCGCCCACGCCCCAGGCCCGCGCCCCGCACGCCCCCCCCACGCCCCCGCGCCGCACGCCCGGCCCCGAACGCACACACCCGAACACGCGCGTGCGGTCGGCCCGGGCCGTGGTGTACGGTTCCGGCAAGCGCTTTCCACCACGGTGGCGAGCGGGCCACAGCGAGCAAGGGAGCACGCGTTGACCACGCGCACCATCGGCATCATCATGAACGGCGTCACCGGACGCATGGGCTACCGCCAGCACCTCGTGCGGTCGATCCTGGCCATCCGCGACGACGGCGGGCTCCCGCTCCCGGACGGCACGAGGCTGCAGGTCGAACCGATCCTCGTCGGCCGGAACGCCGCGAAGCTCGAGGAGATCGCCACCCGGCACGGCCTCGAGCACTGGACGACCGACCTCGACGCCGCCCTCGCCGATCCCCGCTGGGACGTCTTCGCCGACTTCGCCGTGACGAGCGCCCGCGCCGACGCCCTGCGGAAGGCGATCGCCGCCGGCAAGGCCGTCTACACCGAGAAGCCCACGGCGGAGACCTCCGAGGAGGCGCTTGAGCTCGCCCGCCTCGCCGCCGACGCCGGCGTGCCGAACGGCGTCGTGCACGACAAGCTCTACCTGCCCGGCCTCCGGAAGCTCCGCCGGCTCATCGACTCCGGGTTCTTCGGCCGGATCCTCTCCGTCCGCGGCGAGTTCGGCTACTGGGTGTTCGAGGGGGACTGGCAGACCGCGCAGCGGCCGAGCTGGAACTACCGCCGCGAGGACGGCGGCGGCATCGTCGTCGACATGTTCCCGCACTGGAACTACGTCCTCGAGCAGCTGTTCGGCCGCGTGGAGTCGGTGTACGCCCGCGCGGTCACGCACATCGACGAGCGAACCGACGAGCAGGGGACCGGGTACGCGGCGACCGCGGACGACGCGGCCTACGGCGTGTTCGACCTCGCCGGCGGCATCACGGCGCAGATCAACTCGAGTTGGGCGGTCCGGGTCGACCGTGACGAGCTCGTCGAGTTCCAGGTCGACGGCACCGACGGCAGCGCCGTCGCGGGACTGTTCGGCTGCCGTATCCAGCCGCGGACTGCGACGCCGAAGCCGGTGTGGAACCCCGATCTGCGGGACGACCGCGACTACAGGGCGCAGTGGCTCGAGGTCCCCGACAACGAGGTGTTCGGCAACGGCTTCCGCGCGCAGTGGGAGGACTTCCTGCGCGACCTCGTGGCCGGCCGCCCGCACCCCTACGACCTGCTGTCCGGTGCCCGCGGCGTGGCGCTCGCGGAGGCCGGTCTGCGCTCGAGCGCCGAAGGACGACGCATCGACCTGCCGGAGCTGACCCTGCCCACCGGGGCCGAGCCGCGCCTCCAGGGCGACAGCGCCGAACGCGCCGACAACGCCGAACGCACCGACCGCGCCGACCGCGCCGACCGCGCCGACCGCGCCGACAGCGCCGACCGCGCCGACGACGCCGAGACCGTCGGAGCACGCGCATGACCACCCTGACCCTGCTCGCGCCCGACGGCACGACCAGCCGGGTCGACCTGCGCGAGCCGGCCGTGGCGGCCACCGCGAAGCCGACCGCCCCGCTCACCGAGCGCGTCGTCTACGCCGCCGCCCACGTCGTCCCGCGCACCGCCGCCGACAACACGCCGGGTGCACCGGCGGACCTCGACTGGGACGCCACCCTCGCCTTCCGGCACCACCTCTGGTCGTGGGGCCTCGGCGTCGCGGACGCGATGGACACCGCGCAGCGGAACATGGGGCTCGACCCGGCCGCCACGCGCGAGCTCATCACCCGCAGCGCCCGCGAGGCGCAGTCCGTCGGCGGCCGCATCGTCGTCGGCGTGAACACCGACGACCTCCCGGACCAGGTCGCCACCGAGCAGCAGGTCGTCGACGCCTACGTCGCGCAGCTCCACCACGCCGAGGACGCCGGCGCGGGGGTCGTGCTCATGGCGAGCCGACACCTGGCGCGCCTGGCGGGCAGCGATCCCGCGGTCTACCGCCGCGTCTACCGCAGGGTCATCGAGCGCGCGAGCGCCCCCGTCGTCCTGCACTGGCTGGGGGAGGCGTTCGACCCCGCCCTCGCCGGCTACTTCGGCGGTCAGCACGGCCCCGACACCGTGCTCGACATCATGGGCGACGCCGGGTCGAAGGTCGCCGGCATCAAGATGAGCCTGCTCGACGCCCGGGCCGAGGTCGCCCTCCGCTCCCGACTGCCCGCCGGCGTCCGGATGTTCACCGGCGACGACTTCCACTACGTCGACCTCGTCGCCGGGACCGATCGGACGCACTCCGACGCCCTGCTCGGCGCGTTCGCCGCCGTGGCGCCGATCGCCTCCGCCGCCGTCCGGGCCCTCCCCGACGAGACCGCCTTCCGCGCGCTGCTCGGCCCCACCGAGGCCCTGTCCCGCCACGTCTTCAGCGCCCCGACCTGGCACTACAAGACCGGCATCGCCTTCCTCGCCTGGCTGAACGGCCACCAGGGCGCCTTCGCCATGGTCGGCGGTCAGCACGCCGGCCGCTCCCTGCCGCACCTGTCCGAGACCGTCCGGCTCGCGAACGCCTGCGGCGCGCTCGAGGACCCGTCGCTCGCGGCGTCGCGGTGGCACGACCTGCTCACCGTGTCCGGTGTGCCCGTGACGGCCAGGAGGCGCGGCTCGGCCCCCGCCGACCGCCCGCTCTCCGGGGTGGTCGCGTGAGCCCTTCGGTGCAGGCCTCGCGGACCGGTGCGGCCGCTGGCTCTGCACCCCCGCATCCCCGGCTCTCGATCAACCAGGCGACGATCAAGTACGCCTCGCTCCGGGGCGCCCTCGACACCGTCCGCGCCGCCGGCGTCCAGGCGATCGGCACCTGGCGGGAGCCCGTCGCCGAGGTCGGGCTGTCCGAGGCCGTGCGGATGGTCGCCGACTCCGGCCTCCGGGTCTCCTCGCACTGCCGCGGCGGCTTCTTCACCCTCCCGGTCGGCACCGAACGGCAGCGGGCACTCGACGACAACCGCCGGGCGATCGACGAGACCGCGGCGTTGGCCGAGGCCGGCGCGCCCGGGTCCGCGCCGGTGCTCGTGCTCGTCGCCGGAGGACTGCCCGAGGGGTCCCGCGACCTGATCGACGCCCGGGACCGCGTGGCCGACGCCCTCGCCGACCTCGTCCCGCACGCCGTCGACGCCGGCGTCCAGCTCGCCGTCGAGCCCCTGCACCCGATGTACGCCGCCGATCGGGCCGTCGTGTCGACCCTCGCGCAGGCCCTCGACCTCGCGGCGCCCTTCCCGGCCGCTGCCGTCGGTGTGGTCGTGGACACGTTCCACGTCTGGTGGGACCCGGCGCTCGCGGCCTCGGTGGCCCGCGCCGGTGCCGCCGGGCGGATCGCGAGCTACCAGGTGTGCGACTGGCTCACCCCGATCGCCGCCGACCCGCTGCTCTCCCGCGGTGTGATGGGGGACGGGCACATCGACTTCGGGCCGGTGACCGCTGCCGTGACTGCCGCCGGGTACGCCGGTGACGTCGAGGTGGAGATCTTCAACCAGGCCGTGTGGGACGCCCCGGCGACGGACGTCGTCGACCGGGTGGTCCGGGCGTTCACTGCCTCGGTGCCGTTGCCCCTGCCCCTGCCTCGCTGAGGGGGCGGCGGCGGACCAGCACCACGCTGTCGAGCACCCCGTGCGGCGCTCCCTCGGGCGTCACCGCGGTGCGCGGTCGGAGCTCGGCGGCCACGACCTCCCACCCGTCGTCGAGCCCCAGCGCCGCGAGGTCCTCCGCCGGCGTCGGGAAGCGGTACGCCCGCATCTCCTCGGGCAGGTCCCCGTGCGGGGGCGCGGCGTGCGCCGTCACGAGCAGGTGCCCGCTGGACGCCACGAACCCGGCCGCCCGCCGCAGGATCGCCGCACGCGGGATCTCGACCGGCCACGACTGCAGGAACGACGCCGTGACGAGGTCGAACCGCGCCGCGGTGTCCCACGAGCCGAGATCGGCCGCGACGAACGCCGTCCGCTCCTCGAGCCCGGCGGTGACGGCAGCCCGGGAACCGCGGGTGACCGCCGTCACCGACAGGTCCACCCCGGTGGTCGCCCACCCCTGCTGGGCGAGCCAGACGACGTCGCCGCCCTCGCCACAGCCCAGGTCGAGCGCGCGTCCCGCTGGCAGCGACGACGCGACGTCGGCGAGCACCGCGTTCACCCGCCCCGACCAGATCCCGTCGTGCTCGGCGTAGCGGGCCTCCCACCAGCTGCGTGCGGTCGTGTCGGACGGCTCCCGGTGCGTGTGCATGCCGTCACTCCACCGCACGGACCGGCCGGAACCCAAGCGGTGTTGCCACCCCGGCAACGTCGCACCGTGCGTGGCGGGGCCGCACCGCGCCTCCTGGCCGCCCGATCGTGAGCAGAAGATGTCGGGACGCTGTCCCCGACCCGACCATTTCTGCTCACGAAGCGCGCGCGCCCCGCGGGCGGGGCCGGCGGCTGGCCCCGCCCGTCAGTCGGCGGGGCCGGCGTGCTCGATGCGGGCGCTCGCCGTGGCCATGTGGTCGTCCATCGCCCGCTGCACCGCGAGCACGTCCCCGGCCCGGAGCGCCTCGAGGATCGCACGGTGCTCCTCGTACGCGGCCTCGGTGGCCTGGCGGGTCCGGACACGACGGCCGACCCACACGCTGAGCATCGAGCGGAGGCTCTGCAGCAGGTCGGCGAGCACGTCGTTCCCGGCGGAGCGGGCGAGCAGCACGTGGAACCGGACGTCGGCGTCGATGAAGGCGTCCGGGTCGTCGAGCGCCTGGTGCTGCCGGTCGATGTAGGTCTGGAGCTCGTCGAGCTGCGCCGGCGTCGCACGCTGGGCGGCGAGGATCGCCGCGGTGCGTTCGAGCGACGACCGGACCTCGAGCAGCTCCCGGGTCCGGTTCGACGCGAGCATGAGCCCCCACGACAGGGTCGTCGGCAGCAGGTCCGAGGTCCCGCCCTGCAGGTACGTGCCGGAACCCGGGCGGATCTGCACGATGCCGAGGATCTCGAGCGCCGCGAGGGCCTCTCGCACGGCGGACCGACCGACCCCGAGCCGTTCGGCCAGCACCCGCTCCGAGGGCAACCGCGAACCGGGTGCCAGGTCGCCGGCGGTCAGCAGGGACACGAGTTGTCGGGCGACCTCGGAGGCGGGGGAGCCCGTCGGCACCGACTCGAGTTCGAGGCGGATGTTGAGCGGGTCGTCCGGGCTGAACGCGGGCATGCAGTGAGCGTACCGGTCGGTCAACCGGTTGCGGTGGGACTCCCTGCCGAGCTGCGGTGGCACCGAATGGTCAACCGGTTGACAAGTTTGGAGTGACCGCGCACACTGGTCCGTGCGCACCGATGCGTCACCTCCGTCCCCGGCGCAGCAGCCGACCGGAGCACCACCCCACCCGAGCAGGAGTCATCGTGGACATCCCCGCCACGCGAGGCATCCCCACCTCGGTCGTCGAGAAGACGGCCATCCGCAAGATCGCGATCCGCATCGTGCCCTTCGTGGCGCTGATGTTCTTCATCAACTTCCTCGACCGCACCGCGATCTCCTTCGCGGCCCCGAACGGCATGGAGGCCGACCTCGGCCTGACCGCCGCGCAGTTCGGGTTCGCCTCGGGCGTGTTCTTCATCGGGTACCTCGTGCTCGAGGTGCCGTCCAACCTGGCGCTGCACAAGTTCGGCGCCCGCGTCTGGCTCGCCCGCATCATGATCACGTGGGGCATCGTCTCGCTGCTCTTCACGTGGGTGCAGAACTACCCGCAGCTCGTCGGCCTGCGCTTCCTGCTCGGCATCGCCGAGGCCGGGTTCTTCCCCGGTGCGATCCTGTTCCTGTCGACCTGGGTCCCCGCCCGGCACCGCGGCAAGATGCTCGCGCTCTTCTACCTGGCGCAGCCGCTCACCAGCGTGATCGGTTCGCCGCTCGCCGGCTGGCTGATGACCCACGAGGGACTGCTCGGCGGGCTCGCGGGCTGGCGCTTCATGTTCCTCTGCGTGTCGATCCCCGCGATCATCGTCGGCATCCTGTGCCTCTTCGTGCTGAAGGACAAGCCGTCGCAGGCGAAGTGGCTCGACGAGGACGAGAAACTCTGGCTCGAGGGCGCCCTCGCGAAGGAGAACAGCCAGAAGGAGGGGAACGCGCACGGCAAGGGCGGCCTCCGAGCGGCGTTCGGCTCCGGTCGCGTCTGGATGCTCGCCGCCGTGTACTTCGGCTTCATCTACGGCCTGTACGCCCTGAGCTTCTTCCTGCCGACCATCATCGACGGCTTCCAGGAGCAGTTCGGCACCACGTTCGACCTGTTCCAGAAGGGGCTCATCACGGCGATCCCGTACGTGCCCGCCGCCGTCGTCCTCTACTTCTGGTCGCGTGACGCGTTCCGGCGCGGCGTCCGGGTGTGGCACATCGCGGTCCCCGCCCTCGTCGGCGGCCTGAGCATCCCGGTGGCCCTCTACATGAACAGCCCGGCCGCCACGGTCGCCGTCATCGCGATCACCGCGTGCTCGATCTTCGCCGCGCTGCCGAACTTCTGGACCGTCCCGACGCAGTTCCTCACCGGTGCCGCAGCGGCCGCGGGCGTCGCGCTCATCAACACCGTCGGCAACCTCGGCGGGTTCGCCGCGCCGTACATCACCGGCGCCGTCAGCGAGTGGACCGGCGGGTACCAGGTGCCGATGTTCATCGTCGGGTTCTTCATGGTGCTGTCGAGCGTCCTGATGTTCGTCCTCGGCCGGACCACGAAGCGGAACGAGCGACGCGACGCCGACGCTGCCGCGCAGGCCGCGACGACCACGACCCAGGAGTCCCACGCATGACCCGCCTGTTCAACGACCCCGCGGACTTCGCGGACGAGATGGTGGACGGCTTCGTCGCCGCGAACCGCTCCCGGGTGCGGAAGGTCCACGGCGGCGTCGCCCGCTCGACCACCAGCCCCGAGGGGACCGTGGCGCTCGTCGTCGGCGGCGGGTCCGGGCACTACCCGGCGTTCGGCGGACTCGTCGGGCACGGGCTCGCGGCCGGTGCCGCGATGGGGAACCTGTTCGCCAGCCCGAGCGCCCAGCAGGTCACGTCGGTCGCGAAGGCCTCCGAGCACGGCGGCGGGGTGCTCCTGAGCTACGGCAACTACGCCGGCGACGTCCTCAACTTCGACGCAGCCGCCCGGGCACTCACCGCGGCCGGCATCGACGTCCGCACGGTCCGCGTGACCGACGACGTCGCGAGTGCCCCGAGTGCCGAGGCCCACAAGCGCCGCGGGATCGCGGGCGACCTCTGCGTGTTCAAGGTCGCCGGAGCCGCCGCCGAGCGTGGCGACGACCTCGACACCGTCACGGCGATCGCCGAGCGGGCGAACGACCGCACCCGATCGTTCGGCGTCGCGTTCTCCGGCTGCTCCCTCCCAGGCGCGGACGAACCCCTGTTCACCGTCCCCGAGGGCCGCATGGCGATCGGCATGGGCATCCACGGCGAACGCGGCATCGACGAAGCCGACGTCCCCACCGCGTCCGGACTGGCGGACCTGCTCGTCGACAAGCTGCTCACCGAGCTGCCGTCCGGTGTCGCAGCCGACGGAGCACGCGTCGTCCCGATCCTCAACGGCCTCGGTTCCGTCAAGTACGAGGAGCTCTTCGTCGTGTTCGACGCCGTGCAGCGCCGACTGACCGCGGCCGGCGCACTCGTCGTCGAGCCCGAGGTCGGGGAGCTCGTCACGAGCTTCGACATGGCCGGCGTCTCGCTGACGCTGTTCTGGGTCGACGACGAGCTCGAGGAGCTCTGGGCCGCCCCGGCCGACAGTCCCGCCTACCGCAAGGGCGGTGCCGTCCCGCAGGAGCCCGTTTCCTCCGACGTCCTCGAGGCCGGCGTGGTCGTCCCGGTGACCGTCGGCACCGACGAGTCCCGGGTGTCCGCCACCCGCATCGCGACGGCGATCACGGCCGTGCGCGCGACGATCGACGCCCACGCCGACGAACTCGGCCGCATCGACGCGGTGGCCGGTGACGGCGACCACGGCATCGGCATGCAGCGCGGCTCCACCGCGGCGGACGCGGCGGCGCAGGACGCCGCAGCACGCGGCGCCGGTGCCGGATCGGTCCTCGCGATCGCCGGTGACGCCTGGTCCGACAAGGCTGGCGGCACGTCCGGTGCGATCTGGGGTGCGGCCCTGGAGGCACTGGGTCGCGTCCTCGGGGACACCTCGCGCCCGACGGCCACCACCGTCGCCGACGCCGTGCACGCGGCCGCCGAGGCCGTCCTCGCGTTCGGGGCCGTCCCGGGCGACAAGACCATGGTCGACGCGCTCGTCCCGTTCGACGAGGTCCTCACCGCCCGCACCGCGGCCGGCGACGACCTGGTCACCGCCTGGTCCGCCGCGTCCGCCGCCGCCACGACCGCGGCCGACGCCACCGCCGACCTGCTGCCGCGGATGGGCCGCGCCCGGACCCACGGCGAGGACGCGGTCGGCACCCCCGACGCCGGTGCGATCTCGTTCGCCCTCATCACCGCCGCGGTCCTCGCGACGCTCGCCGAGAAGTAAGGAAGACCCCATGACCGAGCAGCAGTTCCGCATCGTCGTCGGCTCCGACGACGCCGGGTTCGACTACAAGGAGATCATCAAGGCCGACCTCGCCACGGACCCGCGCGTGGTCAGCGTCACCGACGTGGGCGTCGATGCGGACGGGCACACCGCCTACCCGCACGTCGCCGTCGACGCCGCACGCATGGTGGCGAGCGGCGAGGCGGACCGGGCGATCCTGATCTGCGGCACCGGACTCGGCGTCGCGATCGCCGCGAACAAGGTCCCCGGCATCCGGGCCGTCACCGCGCACGACTCGTTCAGCGTCGAGCGCTCGATCCTCTCGAACGACGCCCAGGTCCTCTGCATGGGCCAGCGCGTCGTCGGCGTCGAGGTCGCCCGGCGCATGGCGAAGGAGTGGCTCGGCTACGAGTTCGACCGCTCGTCCGCGAGTGCGTCGAAGGTGCAGGCGATCTGCGAGTACGACGGGTCGGCCCCGGTCGGGACCGACGCCTGATGCCCGCGTCCACGGCAGCCGCCCCGCTCACGATCGGGGTGTCGCTGAAGATGTACTTCTCCCACGCCCGGACGCTCGAGTGGGCAGCCGCCGTGGCCGACATCGCCCGGACCCACCCCGCGGTGCAGTCCGGCGCCGTCGAGCTCTTCGTCATCCCGACGTTCCCCGCGCTCGTGCCGGTGCGCGAGGTGATCGGGGACGCCCCCGTGACGCTCGGCGCGCAGGGCCTGGCCTGGGCGGACACCGGCGCCTTCACCGGCGAGGTGTCCGGTGCGGAGCTGCGCGAGATCGGCGTCGCGCTCGTCGAGATCGCGCACGCGGAGCGGCGCTCCCTGTTCCACGAGACGGACGAGGAGATCGCCGGGAAGGTGCACGCCGCCTTCCGCAACCACCTGCGGCCCCTGATCTGCATCGGGGAGACCACCCGCGCCTCCAGTGAGACCGCCGTGGCGGACGTGACCGCGCAGCTCGACCGGTTCCTGGCGACCGCGACCGCGGACGGTCTCGCCGGGCCGGTCATCGCGGCGTACGAGCCCGTGTGGGCGATCGGCGCCCCGGCGCCCGCGCCCGACGAGCACATCGTCGCGGTCCTCGCCGGGATCGAGGAGCACCTCGCCTCACGACCGGAGCTCGCCGGCTCCGTCGCGATCTACGGCGGCAGCGCCGGACCGGGCCTGCTCACCCGTGGGCAGGGGCGCATCGGCGGGCTGTTCCTCGGACGGTTCGCGCACGACCCCGCCGCCATCCGGACCATCCTCGACGAAGCCGCGCAGCTGGGGGCGACCGCATGACCTCCCTGCTCGGCCTCTCCACCTACGCCTACTTCTGGCGGATGTCCGACCGCGTGCCGGACCCGATGTCGCTCGACGACGCGATGCGGGACGCGGCGGCGCACGACGGCGTCGACCTCTTCCAGATCTGCGACCACCTGCCGCTCGACACCGCCTCGGACGACCGACTGGCCGCGATCCGGGCACTGGCCGACGAGCTCGGGCTCGCGCTCGAGGTCGGCACCCGTGGGACCCACCCGGAGCACCTCGCGCGGTACCTCCACGTCGCGCAGGCGCTCGGTGCGACCCTCGTGCGGAGCATGTGGACGAGCGGCGACGACCAGCCCGACGCCCTCGAGACCGAACGCCGACTGCGCCGGGCGCTCCCCGCGTACGAGGCAGCCGGGGTGACGCTCGCGCTCGAGACCTACGAGGTCGTCGCCACCGAGGACCTCGTCGCCGTCGTCCGGGCCGTCGGCTCCGACCACCTCGGGGTCTGCCTCGACCCGGCGAACACCGTCGCGCGGCTGGAGCACCCTGCCGACGTGGTCGCCGCGGCCGCCCCGTACACCCGCAACTGGCACGTCAAGGACTCCGGGTTCACCCGCTCACCGGGCTGGGTCGGGTTCCAGTACACCGGCGTCCGTACCGGCACCGGTCTCCTCGACTACGACGCCGTCCGCGCCGCGATCGACCCCGACGCACGGGGCATCAACCGCGTGGTCGAGTTCTGGCTGCCCTGGCAGGACGAGGCCCTCGGCAGCACGGGCGACCCGGCACAGACCACCACCCGCATCGAGGCGGCGTGGACCGAACACACCATCGAGTACATCAGGAGCAAGGAATCATGACCGACACCGTCACCACCCCCCACACCGTCGCTGCCGGATCCGGTACGGCCGACGTCACCGTCGCCGTGATCGGTGCCGGCGGCAAGATGGGCACCCGCGTCTCGAACAACTTCGCCAAGAGCGAGTACACGACGCTCTACAGCGAGGCCTCGCCCGCCGGGCAGGAGCGCATCGAGGCCCTCGGCCGGTCGCTCACCGACAGCGTCGAGGCCGCCAAGGTCGCCGACGTCGTGATCCTCGCCGTGCCGGACGTCCTGCTCGGCAGCATCTCCGAGCAGCTCGTCCCCGTCATGAAGTCGGGTGCCAGCATCCTGACCCTCGACCCGGCCGCCGCCTACGCCGGGCTGCTCGCGAAGCGCGAGGACATCCACTACGCCGTGGCGCACCCGTGCCACCCGTCGGTGTTCCTCGAGCGCACCACCAAGGAGGAGTGGGACGACACCTTCGGTGGCATCGCCGCCCCGCAGGAGGTCATCGCCGCCTTCGACGCGTCGGAGTCGCTCGGCGACGAGGGTGACGCCGCCAAGGCGATCGCCGAGGCCGTCATCACGACCATGTACGCGCCCGTCATCCAGGTGCACTGGGTCACGGTGAAGCAGCTCGCCGTCCTCGAGCCGACGCTCGTCGAGACCATCGCCTGCATGATCGGCGACTTCCTCAACGACGCCCTCGAGGAGACCGTCACCGGTGTCGGCGTGCCCCGCGAGGCCGCCCGCGCGATGCTCTACGGTCACACCTGGATCGCGTTGACCAACGGCCTGCGCGGCTCGAACCCGTTCTCGGACGCCTGCCACATCGCGATGGGCTACGGGCGCGAGAAGCTCATCAAGGAGGACTGGAAGCAGGTCTTCGACGACAGCGAGCTCGACAGCGTCATCGCCAAGATGCTCAAGATCGACGCCGTCAAGCGCTGATCGATACCCGAGACCGGAACGCCCCGCCGACCCCCTTCCGGCGGGGCGTTCCCCTCGGTCCCCACACCTCGGCGAGTGTGATCGAGGCGACTCCCGGCACCGTGAGCGCCTGCACGGCCGCGGCGAACCACGCGGCGGCGGCGGCGGAGTGCTGCTGCGGATCCGTCGCGTCCGGCACGGACTGCGGCCCGTAGCCGGCCTCGACCGACGCGTCGGTCACGGCCCGACGCGGCGACGTCGCCACGGCGTTGAACCGCGGACGCAGCGTCACCGGCCCGACGTGGAGCGGCCTGCCGGCGGCCAGTCTGGAGGCGCTCATCGCCACCCAGCGCTGCATCGAGATCGACTCGGTCACCTGGGCACGACTGCGGTCGTGCATCTGCGGCGTCACGCTGAACGTGAGCGGACCGTCCCAGTCGCCGAACAGGTCGATCGTGCGGTTCAGCTCGGTGAAGTGCGCGCGTGTCCCCGCCACGAGGTCGAGTCCCTCGTGCGCGGCCGCCGCCTCCCGGAGCGCCCGCTGCAGCGCCGTCGTCGTCACGTGCGACGACGGGTCGAACGCGCCGATGCGCACCACCGGCCCGGACGCCAGGACGTCGTCGACCGCGGCGCGCAGCAGGGCCGGGTCGTCGGTGACGAACCGCACGTCGAGCGGCGCGCCTCGGGCGTCCCGCCGGGCGGAGGCGAGCACCGCGGCGACGTCGGGGTCGCCGAGGACGGGCTCGACCAGGATCGGCACGCCGCCGGGGAGTGCCGCGTCGTCCGGGCGCGCAGCGGCCGGGGCGGAGGCGGCCAGCAGCTGGAGGGTCGGGGGCGGGGTGACCACGGAGGTCGGGGCCGGCCCGTCGAGCGCGGCGAGGTCCGGGGCGGGGGAGGGCGCGCCTCCCGGTCGTCGCACCGCGCGCAGCGTGAGCGCCTGGTGGACGACGGCACCGGCGTCGAGCGCGACGGGGAAGGGCTCGGCCAGCGGCGTCGAGTAGGTCTTGAACGAGGCGTCGGTCCAGTTGCGCTGGTCCTCCATCTCGAACACGTCGCCGGTGAGGTCGAGCGTGCAGTCCGTGCCGCCGGTCGTCCAGGCGTACCCGGCGACGTCGGTCGCGGGTTGGTGCGGGGCGATCCACAGCGGGAACGTGTGCGCCGTGGCGGGCGCTGCCGGGTGGCGGACCGTGAACGGGGTGCCGGCGAGGGTCGGCGGGTGCAGGACGACCAGGCCGATGCGGTTGCGGCGGAACGGCGCCGTCGTGGTGGCGGTCGCGTCGACGTGCAGGGTGTCGCCGTCGATCGTGAGGTCGAGGGTGGTGCGGAGGACCTCGGCGTCGTCGAAGGCGCTCGTCACCTCGATGCGGGCGCGGGCGCGGGCCCGCGCGTGCCCGTGTTCGTCGGTCGCGTCGGCGTCGGCGTCGGCTTCGGCTTCGGCCTCGGCGGCGGCGTCGGTCGTCCGGCGGGTGACGGTGTCGTCCGCGGTGCGCCAGTCCTGGTCGCGGGTGACGAACCGGATGCCGCGCAGCACCGGCACCCCGTCGTGGCGGACGTCGGCGAGCTCGGCGCCGCGGAGGGTCACACGCCACGGTCCGACGGCGAGCACGTCCTCGGCGGTCGAGTCCGCCCACGCACCGTCGTCGGTCATGTCCCTTTGCTACCAGTCGGTCAACCGGTTGCGCAATGATGTGTCCAGGAGCGACGTCGCTCCGAGGACGGGGCACTGCCGCCCCGAGGACGGAGCACACGCATGGCCGGACGACTGACCGGGAAGACCGCCCTGGTGACCGGGGCCGGATCGGGGATCGGGCGGGCCATCGCGGACCGGTTCGTGGCCGAGGGGGCGCGGGTCGTGTACGCGGACCGCGACGCCGCGGCTGCTGCTGCCGCCGCTGCCGACTCGGCGATCGCGCTCACCGTGGACATCGCGGACGAGTCGAGCGTCGCGGCCGGCTTCGCCACCCTGGTCGCCCGCGGCGCCGTGCCGGACGTCGTCGTCGCCAACGCCGGCGTGCAGCTCTTCGGCCACGACGCCAAGGTCGCCGACGTCTCGCTCGAGACCTGGAACCGCACGCTCGCGGTGAACCTGACGGGCACCTTCCTCACCGTGAAGCACGCCGTCCGGGCGATGCTCGCGGCCGGTGGCGGCGGGTCCGTCATCGTGACGGGGTCGCCGACCGGCCTGAACGGCGAGGGCGCCGACTTCGCCGCCTACTCGTCCACGAAGGGCGGCGTCCACGCGCTCGTCCGGGCGACCGCGATGGCCTACGCCCGTGACGGCATCCGCGCCAACACCGTCGTGCCGGGCTACACCGAGACGGCGCTCGTCCAGACGATCTCGGGCGACCCCGAGTCCCGCGCGGCGATCGTGTCGCGGACGCCGCTCGGCCGGGCCGGGACCCCGGACGACGTCACCGGCATCATGGTGTACCTCGCGAGCGACGAGTCGTCGTACGCCACCGGCGCGCTCTTCCGCGTCGACGGCGGCATGACGAGCCTGTAGCGCCGCGCCGCGCCGCGCCGCGCCGCGCCGCGCCGCGCCCGCGCCCCCGTCCGCTCGATGGTGAGCAGAAATGGTCGGGTTCGCTCGACCGACCCGACCATTCCTGCTCACGAAGAGCGCACGCGCCCGGGGGTCAGGCGTGCCCGCGTGCCCGGAGCAGCGCGCCGAGCGCCGCCGCACCGCGCTCGGCATCGGCGACCGTGACCACCCGCGCTCCGCCGCCCCGGAGCCGGACGACGAGCCCCGGCCCCGAACGGACCACGTACGCCACACCCCGGCCGGAGATCCGGTAGCCCCACCCACCCCACTGCCCGGGCGACACCTGCTCCCACCCGCACGACTCGATGCGGTCGAGCGGGACCCGCATGAGGGGGATCCGGGTCCACGTCGAGGTCAGCCGGAGGCCGCGTCGATCGACCGTGCACTCGACCCGCGCGAGCACCGCCACCGCGATCCCGGCGAGGACGAGCAGCCCGCCCGACACCGCGGCCGCGCCGAAGTCGGCGGACGCGGACGCGGTGGCCCAGGCCGCGACGACGCCGCCGACGACGAGGACCACGCCGAGCCCCGCGAACCAGGCGCTGCCGACCCGTGCACGCCAGGCGACCCGGGCGTCCGTCGGGACGTCCAACGGAGGGACGTCGTGCGCGGGGACCGGCGCTGCCGTCCGGACGAGCGCGATCGTCGGCGGCACAGCCACGGCGACACCGACCGCGAGCGTGAGGACGGCCCACCACACCGGGAACGTCGGGTCGTCGACGCGGTTCACGATCGCCTCGGCGATCCACGCGGTCGCGACGGACCCGCTCAGGAGGTTCGCCACCAGCAGCAGGGTCGCCCACGTCCGTCGGTCGCTGCGTCCGAGCGCCACCACCGCGAGTCCGGCGGCGACCAGGGCCACCACGAGGGACCCCCAGAAGAACGGCCACGGCGACCCCCAGGCGTCGGCGACACCGTCCGCGCCGAAGTGCGTCGCCACCCGTGCCGGCAGCGCGGGACCGAGCACGAGTGTGGTGACGACCAGCGCGACGGCCACCGCCGCGCTCGGTCCCACCACGGCCAGTCGTGCGCCGGTCCCCATCGTCCGAGTCGTCATCGTGCCCCCTTGATCATCGCATACAGGTCGTCGAGCGGGACCCCGAGGGTCTCCGCCTGCTCACGGAGCTCCACCACCAGCGACCGCAGCCGGTCGAACGACGCGTTGCCCGACCGCAGCACCGTGGCGCCGCGGCCCCGGCGCAGCTCGATGAGCCCGTCGTCCTGCAGCTGGGCGTAGGCCCGCAGCACCGTGTGCATGTTGACGTCGACGGCGGCCGCGAGTTCGCGCGCGGACGGCAGCCGCTCGCCGTTCCGGAACTCGCCGCGGGCGATCGCGTGCCGGATCTGGGCGGCCACCTGGTCCGCGAGCGATGCCCGCGCGCCGGGGTCGACGGTGATCAACATGTTTGCATTGTATGCGAACAATCCAGTCCGTGCCGACAGTGCTCCGTCCGGATAGCGCGGGCTGGGTGTCCGGTCCACGTGGGCTGTCCGGCACGCGCGTACCGTCGCTGGAGAAGACGGCATCGATCCGCGTCCTCCCGACGCTCCGATGGCACCTCCTTGACCCTGAGGCCGTTCTGGACGTCGGCATCCATGAGGCCGAGGCGGAGCCGGGCTCGCGAGCAGGGAGCACGCCATGAGCAGCCAGGAACTGAGCAGCTACGAGTCGAACGCCGACGTCCAGCCGGTGCGGGTGACCACGTACCGACACCTCCGACGGGCCACACGCCGCGGTTGGGCGGTCCCCGTCGAGTCCGAGCCGTCGCTCGCCGACCTCGTCGGGGAACGATCGCCTGGTGGTCCGGAGCGACGGTGATCCCCGCGGCGGACCGGCCGCCGGCGGAGTCCTCGACCGCAGAGGTCCGTCGGACCTCCGTTCGGGAAGTCCTCCAGAGCGGCACCGACCCCGATGAAGCACTCGAGTTCTACCGCGGCGTGTACGACGGCCACGACATGGCCTTCGCCCCCTCCTCGTCGTCGTTCGGCTTCCGCTACCGCGCCACCGGGGACGGCCGCCTGAGCCTCCGGACGTCGTCGGTGTCCGCCGCTCGGTCCGGATTCCTCGCACCCGAACGGCAGTACCTGCTGGCGTGGTCGGTCGAGGGCGGCATCGTGGTGGACGACGACGTGCTCCTCCGCGCCGGCGTGCCCGTGATGTACCCGGCCGGACGCCCCTTCCACGTCTCGGCACCGGCAGGGACGAAGCACCTCGTGCACTTCGACGCGGACTTCCTCGAGGCCGTCGCGGTCGTGGGGACCGACGCGGCCCCCGTGCCCCTCGCCTTCCCCGTGACCGTGTCCGCCGAACGCCTCGCGCCGCTGCAGGCCGTGCTGCGCGAGGTCGCCCGTCCGCTGCTCGACGTCGCCGTGGTCGACGCCGACCGGGCCGCGCTCGACCTGCGGCTCGCCGAGGCGGTGCTCGGCGCCTTCCGCTCCGATGCCGACCGCCGGGGGACCGCTGCGCCCGCCGGGACGGTCGAACGTGCGAAGGCGTTCATGTACGCGCACTTCGACCGGACCATCGCCGCCACCGACATCGCCGCCGCGGCCGAGGTCAGCGTCCGGACCCTGCAGGAGGGATTCCAACGGCGCGAGGGCAGCACCCCGATGGCGTACCTCCGCGACCTGCGCCTCGAGAAGGCCCGCCTCGGCCTGCAGCTCGCGGACCCCCGCGAGACCTCCGTGGCCACCGTCGCGCACTCCTGCGGCTTCCGGCACATGGGGCGCTTCTCGGGGTCGTACTTCTCGATGTACGGCGAGTACCCGGGGGACACCCTCCGCGGTCGGAGACGACTCATCGCCGCCGCGGATATCGTCGGGTGATGCCACCAGAGACGCGTCCCGTCGTCACCGACGACACCGAGTTCGCCGTCCGCGGCGCGGGCGCTCCCGTCCTCGTCGTGCACGGCACCCCCGGCGGGATCGACGTCGCCGAGATCATGGCGCGGTTCCTGCCGTCCGCCGACTTCCGTGTCGTCACGCTCTCACGTCCCGGGTACCTCGGCACCCGGGTCCGACCGGGCCACGACTCGCTCGACGACGAGGCCGATCGGTACGTCGAGGTCCTCGACGCGCTGGACATCGACCGCGTGGCGGTGCTCGCCTGGTCGGGCGGAGCCCCTGCCGCCTACCGGTTCGCCGTCCGCCACCCCGAGCGGGTCCGCTCCCTCGTCGTGGCGGCCGGACTGACCGGTCCCTGGACGCCCCCGGAGGTCTCCGCACCGGAGCGCCTGGTCGGTGGCACCCTCCTCGGTGCCGCGCTCGCCCGGTCCGCCGCGCGACTGGTGCCCGGCGTCGTCGTGCGCCTCGCGGTCTCGGGCGTGAGCTCCCTGCGCGGTCGACGGCTCCGCGACCACGTCCGCGGGATCCTGCGCGACCCGGAGCGTCGCACGTTCCTGCTCGACCTCGCCCGCACCGGCAACACCGCGGGCCCGCACCGTGCCGGGTGGGAGGCCGACGTCCGGAACCTCGGCGCGGTGAACGACCTCGACCTCGGAGCCGTCCGGGCCCCGACACTGCTGCTGCACGGTGACGCGGACGTCGACGTCCCGCCGTCCAACAGCCTCCGGGCGGCGGACGAGGTGCCTGGAGCGGAGCTCCTCGTCCTGCCCGGCGGCACCCACTTCGCGCTCTGGGACCACCCGGACGCCAGCGCCGTGCAGGACCGGGTGCGGAGCCACCTGCGGCTCAGTCGCCCCTGACCCGCAGGACCTCGAGCAGGACGTCGAGTGCGCGATCGAGCTGCGGCAGCGTCAGCGCGCCGTAGCCCAGGACGATCCCCGCCGGTGCGCTCCCCGGCGACACCTCGTACTCCTCGAGCGCGCTCACCAGCACACCGGACCGCGCCATCCGGGCGACCACGTCGCGCCCCGCCGCCCGACCCGACCACGTCAGGACCGCGTGCAGCCCGCCGTCCAGGGCACGCGCCTCCAGGCCCGCAATCGCTGCCACACGCGTCGCGACCCGCTCGCGCCGGTGCGTGTAGTCCCGGCGCACGCGGCCGAGGTGACGGCGGAGGGCGCCCGTGCGGAGGAGGTGCGCGAGCGCGACCTGCACGGGCTCCGCCACCACGGGTCCGCGAGCGAGCCGCGAGGCGGCGACGGACTCGTGCACCGGACCCGGTGGCAGGACCACGTAGCTGCAGCGCAGCCGTGGATCAAGGGTCTTCGAGAACCCGCCGACGTGCACCACGACGCCCGTCGCGTCGAGTGCCGCCAGCGCCGGGACGGGGGAGCCGCGGTGCCGGAACTCCGAGTCGTAGTCGTCCTCGACCACGACCGCCCCGGTGCGCGTCGCCCAGTCGAGCAGGCGGAACCGTCGTGCCACCGGCATCACCGAGCCGAGCGGGTACTGGTGCGTCGGCGTGACGACGACCGCGTCCACCGGGCCGATGCGGCCGAGGACGTCGACGTCGATCCCGTCGCCGTCCACCGGGACACCCACGAGGGTGGCTCCGGCGCTCGTCATCGCCCGACGTCCGGAGCGGTAGCCGGGATCCTCGACGGCGACGACCGGCGCCCGACCCAGGCGGTTCCGGAGCCCCTCGGTGACGAGCGAGAGCGCCTCGGCCGTGCCGGCGGTGACCACGACCCGGCCGATCTCCGGGGCGAACCCGCGAGCGAGGCCGAGCTGGGCAGCGATCTGCGCGCGGAGCTCCGGGAGGCCGGCCGGGTCGGACAGTGCGTTGCGGAGCGGGGCGTCCGCAGCGGCGCGCCAGGCGGCCCGCCAGTCGCGGGCGGCGATCGCCGTCACCGCGGGGATCCCGGGGCGGGCGTCGAGGAGGTCCGCGCCGGTACCCGCCGCGCTGTCGGCGTGCCCGTCCGTGCGCCCCGACGCGTCGCGCGCAGCGTGCTCGGTCGGCCAGTGGCCCGCACCGACCCCCGGCGCCACCCGCGCCACCGCACCCTGCCGCGTCCGGATCCACCCCTCGCCGTCGAGCTGCTCGTACGCCGCGACCACCGTCCCCCGCGCCACCCCCAGCTCCGCCGCGAGGACGCGGGTCGACGGCACTGCGTCGCCAGCCACCAGCGTCCCGTCCTGCACCATCGCCCGGACGCGCGCGACGACCCCGGCGGTCTTCCCGAACTGGTCCACCTGAGCACCGCCGATCTGGTCCACGAACCGGACCGGTCCCGACCCTAGCGTTGCCCGCATGCGCACCACGAGCCTCCCGTCCGACCCCGCCGTCCCGTCGCTGGCCGTCCGCCGCCTCCGTGACCGCCAGTCCCACGACCCCGCCGACCTCGACGCGATCCTCGCCGAGGCGATCGTCGCGCACGTCGGCTTCGTCCGCGACGGTCACCCGCTCGTCCTGCCGTTCCTCTGCGGCGTCGGCGACCTCGGCGCCGGCCCCGTCCTGCTCCTGCACGGGTCGACCGGCGGCGGTCTCTTCCTCGACGCCGGCGCCGCGGGAGTCCCCGTCAGTGCCACGGTGACCCACGTCGACGGCCTGGTGTTCGCACGCTCGACCTTCGACAGCTCCGCGAACTACCGCAGCGCCGTGGTCGTCGGCAACGCCACCGTGGTGCCGGACGACCTGCGGACCGAAGCGCTCTGGCAGGTCGCCGACCACCTCATGCCCGGACGCCGCGACGAGGTCCGCGAGATGACCGCCAAGGAGGTCCGTGCCACCCAGGTCCTCCAGCTGCCCCTCGAGCACGCGAGCGTGAAGATCCGCGCCGCTGGCGTCGGCGAGGCGGTCGACGACGCCGAGGACCACGCGGTCTGGGCGGGCGTCCTCCCGCTCGCCGTCACCGCGGGGGCGCCGCTCCCGGGGGACATCTCGGGGGACGCGCCGGTCGACGAGTCGGTGCGCGCCCTGGCGGCCCGCCTCGACGACCTGGCACGGGCTCGGGAGGCGCGGATCGCCGCCGTCATGCGGCCCACCCCCGCCTGAGCCGCGTCCGGAGCGGTGCGGGCCGGTTCTGAACGGGCTGCGAGGAACGCCCGAGGCTGTGACGAACTGCAGGAACCCGCGGCGAGTGCCCAGCGGGGCCCAGGTTCGTGACCAATACGTTATCTTCCCGAGCCGCCTCGTCATCTGCTCGGGCCGGCTCGTCCGACCCGGAAGGAACCATGGGACGCCACGCACTGCCCGCAGCCCCCGACGGCGCGGCCACCACCGAAGCCGTCGAACTGCGCCGTCCCCGCGGACGTCGTTCCGCGTTCGGCCCCGCCGTGGCCCGCTCGACCTTCGTGGAGCACGAGAAGCCGGCGCGCAGCGTGTCCCTGTCGAACACCCGCCCGGTCGCCTCGACGGCCGTCGCCGGAGCGGCCGTGCTGTCCCGGTCCGCAGCGCTCCGCGCCGAACGGGCGGTCGACCCGCGGCACGTCCGCCGGGCTGCCAACGCGAAGCGCGCGGCGGTGCTCCTCGCGCCCGCGCTGGCCATCACCTCGAGCCTGACGCTCGCGGTCCCGGCGAACGCCGCGACCCCGTCGACCGACGCGCACCACGGGACGACCACCTCGCAGCACACGCAGACCTACACCGTCGCCCGGGACGTCGAGGTCCCGGTGGTGTCGACGGACGGCATGACGACGACCACGACCGTGGTCTCCTACCCGACGATCGTGACGAAGTTCGGCGTCAGCACCCAGCAGGCGGAGGACGCGATCTCGAAGGTCCTCTCCGCCGGTGGCGACCGGGCGACCGTGGTCTCCACCGCCCTGCAGTACATGGGCGACCCGTACGTCGAGGGCGGCGCGAGCCACGAGGGCATCGACTGCTCCGGCTTGACGATGGTCGCGTACGCGGCCGTCGGGATCCCGCTCGTGCACTACGTCCCGACGCAGGACGCCGCCGCGACGACGATCCCGGAGTCCGAGGCGCAGCCCGGCGACCTCGTCGTGTACGACAACGAGGACCACGTCGGCATCTTCCTCGGCGACGGACTGGTGCTCCAGGCGCCGCACCCCGGCGCGGTCGTCGACATCGTGCCGATGTACTCCGCGGCGCACCACTTCGCCCGGGTGCTCCCCGCCGGCAGCTGACCGGCACCCGCGGGGCGTCGTCGTCCCGTAAACTGGAGTGATGGCCTCCGAGACCCGCACCCCCTTCGAAGAGCAGCGCTCTGCTCGTCCGCAGGTGCGTCCGCGCACCGAGGGCTGGACGCAGGCCACCGGGACCGACGGCCGGCCGCTGCTGCAGTTCGCGTCCCCGAAGCGTGGCAAGCCGCCCGTGCACCTCGCCGACATGACGGTCGCCGAGCGTGAGGCGAAGGTCGTCGAGCTGGGGCTGCCGAAGTTCCGCGCCAAGCAGCTCTCGACCCACTACTTCACGCACTACACGTCCGACCCCGCGCAGATGACCGACCTGCCGGCCGCCCAGCGCGAGGAACTCGTGGCGGGCATGCTCCCGCCCCTCCTCACCGAGACCCGTCGTCTGGCGACGGACAAGGGCGACACGATCAAGTTCCTCTGGAAGCTCCACGACGGGGCGCTGGTCGAGTCGGTGCTCATGCGGTACCCGGGTCGCATCACGCTCTGCGTCTCGTCCCAGGCGGGGTGCGGGATGAACTGCCCGTTCTGCGCGACCGGGCAGGCCGGGCTGACCCGGAACATGTCCACGGCCGAGATCATCGAGCAGATCGTCCGTGCCAACGCCGCCATCGCCGCGGGGGAGCTCGGCGGTGATCCCCGCAAGGGCGGGAAGGACCGCGTCGACGCCGAACGCGTGACGAACATCGTGTTCATGGGCATGGGGGAGCCGCTCGCGAACTACAAGCGCGTGATGGACGCCGTGCGGATCATGGTCGCGCCGCAACCGAACGGCCTCGGCATGAGCGCCCGCGGCATCACCGTGTCGACCGTGGGGCTCGTCCCCGCGATCAACAAGCTCGCCGACGAGGACATCCCCGTCACCTTCGCGCTCTCCCTGCACGCGCCCGACGACGAACTCCGCGACGAGCTCATCCCGGTGAACTCGAAGTGGAAGGCGGACGAGGCGATCGACGCCGCCCACAACTACTTCGTCAAGACGGGCCGACGTGTCTCGATCGAGTACGCGCTCATCAAGGACATGAACGACCACGCGTGGCGTGCCGACCTGCTCGCCGAGAAGCTCAACAAGCGCGGCAAGGGGTGGGTGCACGTGAACCCGATCCCGCTCAACCCGACGCCCGGCTCGGTCTGGACTTCGTCCGAGGTCCACGTGCAGGACGAGTTCGTCCGCCGACTCAACGCCGCCGGCATCCCGACGACCCTCCGCGACACCCGCGGCAAGGAGATCGACGGTGCGTGCGGGCAGTTGGCTGCGGCCGAGTAGGTCGGTCCGGTTCGGTTCGGTTCGTTCGTTCGGGAGGCACGGTGCGGGTTCGCACCGTGCCTTCCGTCGTTCCCGGCGCAGGTCGGCACTGCCCGCACCGCCCGATCCGCGTGTTTCCGGGCCTCGCAGAGCCGACACGCCCGGGATGTGGCCCGGGTTGGTGCTGCCGTTCACCTCTGCGTAAAGTAATCACTCGTTGCCGCTGAGGCGGAGAACGGAACGGCCGAGACGGTCACCTGGTCACAGACCCGGAGATATTGTCCACCACGGTTCTTCCCCGGGCAACGAAAGCCAACAGCCTCTCTGGCGGAACCTCTTTCGGGGTCGAGTGGGGAGTGCGTCTGGTCCTTGAGAACTCAACAGCGTGCACATTGTCAATGCCAATTTATTGACCCCGTGACTCATCAGCTTGCTGGTGGGTTCGGAGACAATTCCTTTTGGATTGA